>Ga0206855_10096_pt1 | contig 27749 bp, 24 predicted proteins | sample Alteio_BWOrgCont_51_FD_152637 | JGI IMG/M metagenome (GOLD analysis project Ga0206855, IMG submission 152637) | Enriched cells from forest soil in Barre Woods Harvard Forest LTER site, Petersham, Massachusetts, United States -... | ecosystem: Environmental > Terrestrial > Soil > Temperate forest >...
TAAAAATCGCTTTTGGGATCCTTGTTATTTAGCCCAGGAAACGAAAAAATCACGGGCTAAAATCGACTCCATCATGTCGGCTTTAATGGACTCAAATACACAGGCAAAAGCCAAAAAACTGATCAGCGGCGCGCTGCAGCCTGCTTTAGATTCGCTTTCAAAAGATGCCAATGGCATTGTGCACAAAAACATTCCTTTTATGAAAGACCAGGCCATTGAATTAATGGCGGCGCTTGGTATTATAGCAATTGCAATTATTGCTTTTGTGTGGTACGAACGTAACAGGTATGCAAAAACGCTTAAAATATTAACCTACCAGATAGACAAAATACCAGTGGAGCATCAGTCTGTTTATGATGACCTTACCGGCCGGATAAAATCACATGCACAAATGGAAGGCGTAGAACCGTTTTTAGATAAAGTATTAAAAAGTCAGGGCATTTAAGCCTGATGATTGGGTTTCGTTAAGAGATAGCTGTCGGATAGGTTTATACGAAAAATAAAATAAGTCTAATAAATTGGGATTATCCGCCCTTCAGCCGGGCTTAGTTTTTCGTAAACTTCTCGTTATCACGGCCATGGAGCATACCGAATACTATTAAGTTAAGAAAACGGCCAACGGGGGGCCTCCTTTTAACGCCTCTGCCCTTTCTCAGGATCACAGATGTGAGCTAATTTTTGAATTTCGCAGATAAAAAATCGGCGGTCAGTCATTATTTGAACGACAGGATCAGCAACGCCAGTGTAATCAGCTAAAACGGCGAAGCCTCCTGAACATCATTGAAAAACAAATAATTAGCGAAAAATCTTGATCAAAAATCGGTGCAATCGCCCAAATAAAATCGGTGTAATCATCCCCAAAAATCGGTGTAATCATCTTTGAATTTTTTATATTAAATTTGTACCGCAATGGGAGATTATCAGTTAAAGGTTACAATTGACCAGGATTCAGGCTTTTGCTTTGGGGTGGTGTACGCCATTGATATGGCCGAAGAAATACTTGCCGAAGACGGTTACCTGTATTGCCTTGGCGATATTGTTCACAATGATGAAGAAGTTGAGCGGTTAAAAGCCAAGGGCCTGAAAATTATTGGGCATGCTGATTTACAAAACCTCTCAAACGAAAAAGTCCTCATCCGCGCGCACGGCGAAGCGCCTGATACTTACCGCATTGCTTTAGAAAATAATATTACGCTGATAGATGCTTCATGCCCTGTAGTGCTGAAACTGCAAAACCGTATCAAAACATCATTCGATGCGAACGAAAAAATATTGATATTCGGCAAACATGGTCATGCCGAAGTAGTAGGTTTACAGGGCCAAACCAACGGGGAAGCCCTGGTTTTCCAGGACCTTGCCGAACTTGACAATATAGAATTACCGCATAATATTACCCTTTACAGCCAGACCACTAAAAGCATGGAAAAGTTTTACCATGTAAAAGACCAGCTTTTGGAACGAGGATATGACCTAAAAGCCAACGATACCATTTGCCGCCAGGTATCAAACCGCGATCAGGACCTGCCAAAATTCGCGGTCAAATTCGATAAAATAGTCTTTGTTTCGGGCCGCAAATCATCAAACGGCAAGGTTTTATTTGAAGTTTGCCGTAAACATAACCCCAATACCTATTTCATATCCTCTGCAAACGAATTGCAAAAAGACGTGTTCGCCCCTGGTGATAAAGTCGGCATAGCAGGCGCAACCTCAACCCCGATGTGGCTTATGCAGGACGTAAAAGCAGAGCTGGAACGCTTTTAAAAGTTTGCAGTTTTTAGTAAGCAGTTTGCGGTTTGACTCGATGGTCAATAGTTCATAGTGGCGCGAACTTTAAAATAAGACGAACCTCAACTAACCATGGACTATCGACTATGGACTTTTTCTTCCGGTATTCCCGACTTTCGGACTTTTCAAACTAATCTCTAATCTCTAGCCTCTAATCACTATTTTTGCGGAGCAAAAAGCTATGTCGAAAAAAGGAATTTTACTGGTTAATTTGGGTACGCCCGATAGCCCCGAAACAAAAGACGTGCGTAAATACCTTAATGAGTTTTTAATGGACTCGCGGGTTATTGATGTAAATCCTATATCAAGGTCGCTCTTGGTTAAAGGCCTCATTGTCCCGTTCCGGAGTCCAAAATCGGCCAAACTATATAAAAAAATATGGAGCGCCGAAACAGGCTCTCCTTTATTGCATTACAGCAAATTACAGCATCAATTGCTGCAGGAACGATTGGGCAACGACTACCAGGTTGAGCTGGCCATGCGTTATCAAAGCCCGTCTATCGAATCTGCGTTAATCAGGCTTAAAGAATCCCTGGTTGAAAGTATACAGGTTATTCCGCTGTTCCCGCAATACGCGTCGGCAAGTACAGGCTCGGTTTATGAAAAAGTGATGGGCCTGTTGGGCCAATGGCCTACTACGCCGCCTGTTTCGTTTATCAATTCCTTTCATGATAATGAACTGATGATCCAAACTTTCGCCGATAACGCTAAAAAATATCGGCCCGAAACTTACGACCACATTCTCTTCAGCTTTCACGGTTTGCCCCAGCGGCAATTGATAAAATGCGATCACACAGGCAGCTATTGTTTAAAAGTTGACGGTTGCTGCAATGCTATAAATGATACAAATAAGTTTTGCTATTCGGCGCAATCGCACCATACGGCTCAACTGATTGCGGGAAAACTAAATATACCCAAAGAAAAATACACCATTTGTTTCCAATCGCGCTTGGGCAGCGATCCATGGGTACAGCCTTATACCAGTGAAGTTGTTGCCAGGCTGGCTAAGGAAGGAAAAAAGCGCCTGCTGGTATTTTGTCCTGCCTTCGTCGCCGATTGCCTTGAAACCGTTTATGAAGTAACCGAAGAATACGGCGCAGAATTTAAAGCCCTCGGCGGCGAACATGTTCAGCTTGTTGAAAGCCTGAACGATGCACCGACGTGGATTGACGCGCTGGAACAAATAGTTAAAACGAATTAACTGGTAACGAATCCGTTATAAAAAATCGGGCCAAATTATATTTTGAAGCGGAAGGCCTTTGTGTCACCCTGTGCACTTTGTGGTAAAAAATCGACCACCATGGGCACAAGGCACTTTAAATCATTGATAATATGGCGTATGCGTTTCCAAAAATTGCTTCTCGGTAGCATTCCAGGTGTTATTGATATCGTTGCGGCCGTTGTTTAAATCATTATTTGTTTGGTTATAAGTATTAACAGCCGCATTCATATCATCTACAGCTTTATTATAGGTATCCACGTCCTTTTGCGTCTTTTGATCAGCTGATTTTGCGTCCATAGCGGTCTTAAGCTTTTCAAAATTTTCTTCCTTCAAAAAATAATCCGTAGCTATTGGTATTTGTGTTTCAGCTTCTGTTTTATAAAAATTAAGCGCCTGCTGGCATGCGTTTGCCAATGAGCCATCATTTTCAAATGGGTGCAGGGTATCAAGTACTGCCAATCCTTCTTTAGCATATTTGTCGAGCGCGCTGCGCACCTGCTCAATTTTTGTTACATTTTTTTGGTTAACAGCCTCGGTAAGCTGGTTATCTTCCCAATTACATTTATAAAACAAAAGGTACACCTTGTCGTGGTATTTAGACTCCCTTCCTGTGGCCGCCATTTTCAGGCCGAGTTCCGTTTCCTGCGAAATGATCTGTACACTATATTTCGCTGCAAAATCCTTTTCTGCTTTGGCAATTCGTTCATTGCCAACCTGCAGCGAATCGTTGGTTGCCTGTTGTAATAACAGGTAAGCCTGCATTTCGTCATAGCTGCGTTCGGCTATCTCGTCCATGTTTACAATATGGGCGTAATCATCATTAAATACTTTATAGCAAAGCTGCACATAGGTAAGGCTGCTTTGCCGCAGGGAATTGTCGCCCTTATACCCCGGCAGATTGGTTATGGCGTTTTGGCATATAACGATATTGTCCACGGCATTGGCCCGCATTTTCTCAATTTTTCTTTTGCGGCTGCTATGTGCCGAAGCGCTTATATATGCCATATAAGCTTTGTTCATGTTGGTTTCCGCACTGCCAATAGCGTTCATATAAGCCCCGGGGTCCGATTGGGGGTCCTGCGCTTTTGCAGGCAATATTGCTGCACACGCCACAATCATTAATAAAAAAGAATAGGTTGTTAAATTCTTCATGAGCGCTTAATTTTTCTTCGAAAATATAATTTTTAATGGGTTTTTAATTTAACAAGTACATCATAGGCAATTTTTATATCAGCATCTGCCGCTACCTGGCGGCTAAATTCTTCATTTAGCTCCTTAAGGCCGCTGTCTGCCTGAATTCTGGCAATTTCAAATTGATTGTTTTGAACTATAAACTTTGTGGATGGCGTACCGGCGACGAGCGTGCTATCGCTGTCTCTTGTTGCGGTATTAAAGCCTGCGATTGCATCTTTTATATCGAGCGAAATATCTTTTGCCGTTTTCTGTTGTTTTGAATAATCAATCAGTTTTTTAACGGCATTGAAATATTTGCCGGTATCAATTTCCGTTTGCATGCTCTGCGCCAGCGCTTTGATGGGTAACGGTGCATTAGGTGTGTAGTACTTATTCGCACGGATGACAGTCGGGCGCAGCGCTAACGGCTCATCAGCTTCTTTTGTTATGTAGGCATCGAGTATATCCGGTAAAACAATATCAGGCTGTACGCCTTTAAACTGTGCCGTAGCGCCGGTAACCCGGTACAGCTTGCTTATGGTCAGCTTCAAATAATTTTCCGTATCCGTCTGCTCGTAATTTTCGGGGGTAACAGTGGTATCCATAGGCAAAACAACCTGCATGGTAGCCTTGCCGTAAGTAGCAGATCCAATAATAACAGCCCTGTTATAATCCTGTAAAGTGCCTGCAACCAGCTCAGATGCTGAAGCGCTATAACCGTTTACCAGTATTACCAGCGGGCCGTCGAAAACGGTGCCGCTATTTGTATTTTTTATAGCATGTATTTTCTCGTCCCTGCTTTTTTCCTGCGCAACCGGGCCCGCGCCCATAAATATACCTGCCAGTTCGGTTGCCTCCACCACTGACCCGCCGCCGTTATACCTCAGATCGAGGATAAGCCCGCTTATATTTTCTTTCTTAAGTTTCAAAATTTCCCGGCCAACGTCGTTTGCGCAGCCATTCAAACCTTCATTATTTGTATCCCAATCTTCATAAAAAGCGGGTAAATAAATATAGCCTATCGTATTATCGCCTTTCAGCAAAAAGCTTTTTACCCTGTCATCCTCATCATCAGCCGCCAATTCCTTTGTCAATGAAACCTGCACAACCGAACCATCCGTTTTTTTCATAACGAACAGAACTTTGTCGTGATTATTCTCATCCATCAGCTGTTCAAATTCATTTATCGGGATATCAGAGACATCTATCGGCTGCTGGCCTTCCCGCTGCAAACTGATAAACTTATCACCCTTGTTTAGTTTTCCGCTTTTAAACGCGGGGCTTCCCGGTTGCAGGTTGTCAATAACCACCCCGCCATTTTGACTTTGCTTTATTTTAAAGCCAAATTGAAATGGCTGTTTACCGAGTTCGCTTTCAAAGTTTTCCTTTTCGTCGGGCGGAAAAAATTCAGTATGGGGGTCGAAGCACGAAGCAATTGTTTCGCAATAAATGTTGCCTACATACTGTGCGATGCCATGCGGGTTTTGTAAGATATTGCTGATTTTTCTTTTTAAGGACGCAACAACTTTTTTTTGAGATGATGCCACCGCGCTGTCAATATATTTCCCTTGCTTTGCCGGCGGGAATGATTTGAAATTGTTGGGCAAATCATCAATCACCCCATCAATCGCCAGGGCTTTTATCTTTTTATACAACTTTAGCCGAAGGGCAGCAATCGAAACCGGGTATAAAGTATCTTCGGCAACGCTTAGTTTTTCCGCAGTATAAAAATTAAGCGGCTTTTTATCAATCTCACGGATCAACGAATCTACCTGTCCCAGGCGCTGCTGATAAATACTTATAAAAAGGTTTAAGTAGCCTGTTTTTCGCTGTTTTATTTCATTATCAAGTGTAATACGATATACGGCAAGACGGCTAATATCATTTTTTGTAAAAAACACCTTTTCTGCGTCAGTTTTATCAAGCATGCCCTTGAATACATCGGCAGAGAATGCACTGTTCACCGGTCGCGGGTCAACATGAAATTTATTGGCCATCCGGGTAATTACAAAAGCTTCGTTAGCAATTTTATCAGTTGCTTGCCCATTTGATAAAAATGGAGCTGCGATAAAAACAATAAGAGCAGCCAGGATTTTTTTCATGCCATGTAAATGCTGCGGTAAAATAGCAAGGATATGGGAATTAAAAAAATAAAACTGTACGGCATCATGCAGCATATGGTAGTTAGTATACCAACAAATAGCTGTTAATTAATTCCGAAATCGAAATTCCGAATTCCGAATTTAAAGAAGCTGTTCAATAATATCATCCGGCGATAAGCCTTCAGCTTCGGCGTGATAACTGCGCACAATGCGGTGCCTCAGAATTGGCTTGGCAATAGCTTTTACGTCTTCAATATCAGGCGAATATTTCCCGCTGATAACCGCGTGGCATTTGGCGCCTAAAATCAGGAACTGCGATGCGCGCGGGCCGGCGCCCCAATTGAGCAAACGCTTAATTTGCGGGGCTGCATGTTCGCCGCCGGGGCGGGTTTTTGCTACAAGTTTAACCGCATATTCAAGTACATTGTCCGCTACCGGTATATTCCGTACCAATTGCTGAAAATAAACTATCTGATCGGCATTTAACAGCTTGCTGACGCTGGGTTGCAGGGTGCTTGTAGTGTTTTTAACTACTTGCAGCTCTTGTTTAAATGTCGGGTAATCAAGCGCCACGTTAAACATAAAACGGTCAAGCTGCGCTTCCGGTAACGGGTAGGTGCCTTCCTGCTCAATCGGGTTTTGAGTGGCCAGCACAAAAAATGGTTTAGCAAGGCGGTGTGTTATACCCGCGGCGGTAACCGCTTTCTCCTGCATTGCTTCCAACAAAGCAGCCTGTGTTTTTGGCGGTGTGCGGTTAATTTCGTCGGCAAGGATAATATTTGAAAAAACCGGGCCGGGAATAAATTTAAAATTCCTGTCCTCGCCCAATATCTCCGAGCCTATAATATCCGATGGCATCAGGTCGGGTGTAAATTGTATGCGCTTAAAGTCAAGGTCGAGCACCTGTGCTACTGTTTGCACCAATAAAGTCTTTGCCAGCCCTGGAACGCCAACCAACAGGCAATGCCCATTGCTAAAAATAGAAATGAGCACAAATTTAAGCACTTCTTCCTGGCCGATGATGACATTGCCAATTTCAGCGCTTATTTGCTGGTAAGCCTGTCGTAAAGCATCGGCAGCTTCCACATCCGAGTGGTGTTGCATATTTTAAGGTTTAACTTCTGCAGCAGTTTCGGGTGTCGACCAACCAATTAAAGTTGGGCATGTTTGATACTGCGGGTCGATTCTAATATAAGTTTGTTTTCTTCTCTTCTGGAACCATTCGCTCAGCGTACGATTGATCTTATCATTATTAGCGTACCCTTTTATTTTAGGAAAATCCTGGTCAAGATTCGCCTTATGAGCATTGGTAGTTGATTTCAGGTACAATATTTTATAACTCTTTTTTCCACCCTGGTCGGTAAACAATTGCGGCTTCGAAATACTTCCAACTTTCATGGTATCAGTAGTTAAAGCAACCTGCGGGTCAAGCCTGTCAAGCGGAATAAAAGTTGTGCGCGTGTCAACATTGTCAGCATTTAGCATCATCCCGCCATTATACTTGGTCTCCTTATCGTCCGAGTAGTAAGAAGCCGCTAACGAAAAATCAATTCTTTTGTTCCGCATCAGCAAATCATAAACGCTGTCTGCCTTCGCCTTCGCCCTGTCTAAGCTTGCCTGGGTAGTCGCGGGCATAATCAATATATGGCGCACATGCACTTGTTCGCCGCGCCGCTCTATCACCTGCAAAAAGTGAAAACCAAACTCCGTTTCAAACACGGGTGAAATCTCCCCGGCTTTTAGTTTAAATGCCCAGGCGGTAAACTCTTTAACAAAGGTACTCCTGTCATTAAAGCCAAGATCGCCGCCTTGCGGGGCCGTACTCGGGTCCTGTGAATAAAGTCGTGCCAGGGCCGAAAAATCTTCACCCGCTTTTATCCTTTTAAGCAGTTCCTCAGCTTTTTCCTTGTAGGCCGCTTTTTCGCTTTCGTTAAGTTTTGGGTTAAATACAATTTCGCCCACTTCTACCTCTTTGTTAAAAGTTGGCAAACTGTCTTTGGGTATCCTGTTAAAAAAACGCTTCACGTCTTCGGGCGTGGTGTTTACGTCAGTCGTTATCTTTTCCTGCATTTTACGGGCAACAAGCTCCTCTTTTATATCCGGGCGTATCTCATCTTTATATTGAATAACCGACCGCCCTAAAAATTGCTCAAGCTTATCCTGCCCGCCGGCCCTTTGTATCATGCCACGCATACGGCGGTCAATATCGGCGTCAACCTCATCATCTTTTACTTCAATACTATCAATAATTGCCTGTGCAGCCAACAGCTTTTGTGTTAGCAAACCTTGTAATATTTCGCATTTTACCTCCGGGTTCGGCGGGTTGCCCTGTGCCAGGTACGATGCATACTTTAACTCAATATCCGATTGAAGTATGATACTGCCGCCTACAACGCCGGCAATTTTGTCCAGCGTATGTTTCGGCTGTGCCCCGGCAACCGAAATAAACAGAATAATACTTAAAATGCCTATCCCAAACTTTTTCATGTACATTTATATACTAATTAAACAACCCCGATTTATCAGGGGTTAACGTCCCCAAAATTTTCGGTAAAATTATCAATTATAGTTGAATATTTAACCCCGTTAATTTACCGGCGACTATAATTGTGCGAATATGCCGATAATGCATCAAACTGTTTAACTACTTTTGGTTAAATTTTGTTAAATGCCCCCTTTAACCGCTCGTTAAACGATATGGGGCAACGGTGTTAAAACAATAGATAATTATTACCAGTATTTATACGCGTGAAAGTAGAAAACCCAATTGCTTTTAGTTTTATTATGCAGGATGAGCTTTACCTGCTCAACAAAGATAAAATCACAAACAATATAAGCTCAAAGCCAGTGCCTGTTGTAGAAACGCCCCAGGCTGACTTTAATTTTATGGGTGGCAATAAAAAGAACTTCCTGGTTGTTGTTTATTATCCCGCCCTCGAATTTATTGAAAGTAATCACCTGGCAGCATTAGAAAATATACTTAAACGGCTCGGTTTTAGTTTGGATGATGCCGCCGTTTTTAATAAAGCAACCCATAACGATATTACCATAACACAATTAATGGATTTCTTTAAACCTCAAAAGCTGCTCGTACTTGGCCAGCAGTCGTTGCCAGTCGGTATCGGGCCGCTTACGTTCAATAAACCGCAGCGCATAAACAATTGCCATACATTATTCAGTTTCAGCTTTGGTGAGATGATGGATAACAATGAACATAAAAAGATTTTTTGGGAACAAATGAAACTGCTGTAATGCGCCGATTAGTTTTTGCAACCAACAACGCACATAAGATTGAGGAAGTCGCCGCTAAAATAGGAGGCCGGATAACCCTGCTGAGCCTGCATGATATTGGATGCAACGATGAAATTGCTGAAACCGGCGCCACTTTCAGCCAAAATGCTGCTATAAAAAGTTGGCACATCTATAACAAATATCATTTGAACTGTTTTGGAGATGATAGCGGCCTGGAAATTGATGCCTTAAATGGTGAGCCAGGCGTTTATTCGGCACGTTATTCGGGTAATTATGGAGATCATGAAGCTAATATTAATAAAGTACTGCACGAATTGGGAACCAACCCCAACCGAAAAGCCCGTTTCCGGACGGTAATCTCACTCGTATTGAACGGGATTGAGCACGTTTTTGAAGGCACCGTAGAGGGAGCGATACGCTACGAACGTGCAGGAAATAGGGGGTTTGGTTACGATCCTATATTTCAACCCAACGGCTATAATATCACCTTTGCCGAAATGAGTTTGGACGAAAAAAATGCCATCAGTCATCGTGCTAAGGCTGTGGAAAAACTGATTGAATTTTTAAATAAAGAATCGTGACGACATTTCGTCCTTAAAGACATCCCCCTTAAAATTCACTCATCCCCCGGGGCCTGCCAGCTGTAAAACGGCGGTAATATACATCGATACCTATTCCACGTACACTTCCCCGATGACGAAATGTTAGCCGGTTTAATTCCAGCATAGATATTATTTATAATGGATGCAATAGCCCAACTAAAAAAGCTTTAACATATATACCTGACAATCAAATAATTAGTTTATCTTGTTCGTTTTTGCAAGGATATTTTTATTATAATAATATCCGGTTTGTTACATAGCATCTAAATTGTTACTTGCGTTAGAGGTTATACATATACTTATCTGATAATCAATATATTATTTTATAGGCCAAGGCTTACATGATACCTTTCATGTGACAATAATTGGTTTGTTACATAATATGAAAATTGTTACAATCGTCGCAGCCTCTTTTTAATACTATAATAATCAACATGTTATATTTTTATAATCAATCTTACCTAACGTTATTCTTATGATAATATCTTGTTTGTTACACAATATCTGAATTGTTACGTGTATTTGATTGACAAACAGCAATTTATGGCGTTTAATATATTAACTTAACATAAATATTAAACGACCATTAAAATCACATGAGAAATGAAAAATCCAATTATTATCGCAATTTTATTGTTGCTTTCATCCGTATTGGTTAAAGCACAAGAGGTTAAAAAGACAGTGCCCCAGCCGGACAGTCTTATCAAAGTTATTCCCGAGGGTGATGGGAGGCACACATTCTATCTTTACACCATTGGGGGCAAAATGGCAACGCGCGAGGACGTTGCAATCCGCCTGATGGCCTATGCGCCATCGGCCGAAGAATATCATGCGTTCCGGAATGATGTCACCTGGACCTATGCTACGTTTGCAGCATCGGGGATATCAGCTATTGCCGCCACAATCGACTACGCGCATAACAATAGGTATGCGGGTGAAACTGTAGGCAACGTTAATGGCCAACCGGCCTTTATTTACCAGCACCACAGCCTTGCAGGGGCGTATGTTTTTACCGGTCTTGCAACAGCATTTTTGGTTACGTCATTAATTAATCTTTCAAGGGCTGCTTTCCATGGCCATAAAGCACTCAGCGTGTACAATCAGCGGTTTGAATAGATTAAATATCAGCCTTTTAAGCCCCTCTCCAAAGGAGAGGGGTTGGGGTGAGGCGAAAAACGCACTACACGAACTTGGAGTGGAAAGTAACGACACCGAGTTAACGGCGAAGCCCTCAATGAGGCCTTTGAAACTACACGACACCAAAGTGAACTTCGTATTCTTACTTTTACCCAAATACCTCCACGTCCCCATCGCACAAGGCCCACACCATATACGGATGGGTATCCGCATGATAAATTTCTCCCGCTGCCGAAATACCGATTATGCCTGCAAACCCATTGATGGGTTTTAACTCGTTCAATGTTTTTTCGGTGGCTAAGGCAAGCGGCATACCATCGGTTACGCGGGTCACGATAGTTGATGCCAAAGCGCCGCTGACAATATCTTCGCCCACACCCGTGCACGACACACCCGCAAAAGAGTTGGCATAATTACCAGCCGTGGTTGCTGAATCGCTTACGCGGCCTGGTATTTCAAATCCCTTGCCCCCGGTTGAGGTAGCGGCTGCCAGGTTACCGAAAATATCGCGCGCCACGCAGCCTACCGTACCCAGCCTGATAGAGTCGCTCAATTTTTTGTCATATTCCTTACGGCGCATAGGTGTTTCGGGGTTATAATAGCCAAAGCCATTTTCGCGGGCAAATTCCTGCGCGCCCTTGCCGCTTAAAACACGGTCGTCAAAGCTCAAAAGTTTTTCGGCTATAAGGATAGGGTTTTTTACCTCCTCAACATTAATCACCCCCGAAAACCGCAGTGATTTTCCATCCATTAAAGCTGCGCTCAGCCGGATTTTGCCATCGCTCTGTATTTGCGAACCGGTACCGGCATTAAATAGCTCGTTGTCTTCCAGCAAACCTACCGTATAAACAGCCGTTTCCATAGCCGAATGGCTTTGCAGGTATTTATAGCCATACTTCACTATCTCGGTAAGCGCCCCCTGCTTGGCCTTTTTTATCTCCTGGTTGGTTTGCGATTCACTGAAGAATCCCCCATGAATTATTAGCTTCATATTTAGATAGTCCGAAAGTCGGAAAGTCCGAAAGACAAACCTTCAATCTTAAATTAAACCCTTAAACTTACCCTGGTTAACCACTAGCCTTTCTTTCGCACTTCCGGCCCCGATAGCTATCGGGATTACCGACTTTCCGACTAACCTCTAATCTCTAACCTCTAATCTCCAATCTCTAATCTCCAATCTCTAATCTCCAATCTCTAATCTCCAATCTCTAACCTCTAACCCCCATTATCCGGCGCATTAATAAACACCCCATCTTCAACCTTAACGGTTTTTTTGATATTTAATTGGTTTTGGGTTAAATCATATTTGTCATAAATAGACATCACGCTTACCCGCATGTTTTTAATCGATACCGGCGAACCCATTTCCACATCATAAATATTGGTTTCGGCCATTTTGCGGCCATTTACCAATATCGTTAAACCCGAACCTATTGCTTCCATCATTGTCCCTTCTGTAATCAATAAGCCGGCGTCTTCGCCCAGGCCAATGCCAAGCATGCCAGGATTGCTGGCCACCGCATAAAGCAGCCTGCCTATCCGTCCGCGCTGCACAAAATGGGTATCAATAATAACCGAATCAATAAAACCCAGCCCTGCAGTGATCTGCACCTCGCCCTTAATCAGCGCCTTATTGCTTTGCCCCCGGTATATCATATTGGTAGAGGCCGCCGCCGCACCAGCTGATGTTCCTGCAATAACAAAATGCTCTTTTTGATAACGGCTTTTCAGTATTTGCAAAAATTCTGTCCCGCCAAATATCGAACTCAGGCGTAACTGGTCGCCGCCGCTAAACATCACCACGTCCGCTTTTCGGATACGCTCCAGGTATTCCTTATTGGCAGTATCCTCGCGCTTCCTGATATCAAGCACCCCAACATGACTAACATTTAACTGGCTAAATGCTTCAATATACTCGGTCCCCACCAATTCCGGTATTTGCGATGCGGTAGTGATCACCTCCACTATCGAGCCAATGTTTTTTTCCGACTCAGTAATGATGCGTTTTAATATACCTTGCTCAAAAAATTTAAGGTAATTGGGTTTAATGATATTTTCCTGCGTGCTCAGGTTTGATCCCATATCAACCGCGCCGCCAATTATTATCAGTTTACCCTTCGGGACACTCATCTTTTGTTTTTTAGTTGATTGAGTTGATTAGGTTAGATTAAGTTGATTGAGTTGGCATTTTCAACTACTCACTCAATCAACCACTCACTTAATCAACTAACACAATACAAATTAAAATAAAAAGCAGCACAAAGGCAGGCAGTTGTAAACAATAATGGCTTTTTTGTGCAAAAGTTATACCGCTGTTAAAAAACTATGATGTTATTTCAAAATTAGCAGACCGCTATAGCCGGCAGAATACTCCTGGCCTTAGCGATCTAAGCGAATAGTTTATCTGTGCATTCCTCAATTTTTCCGGAAGATAATAAAAATCCAATATAGCGATGGATTTGAACCCTTGAATGTCCAAAACATTGATAATGTGTGCTTTAACTCTCTTTACAGCTCGCTGTAGAGAGGGTGGACGAGCGAAGCAAAGTCCGGATGAGTAACCTCGGCGCCATGCGATGGCCTTGAAACCCGAATGTTCAAAGCATTGATAATGTATGCTTTAACCCTCTTTACAGCTCGCTGTAGAGAGGGTGGACGAGCGAAGCAAAGTCCGGGTGAGTAAACTCGACGCCATGCGATGGCCTTGAAACCCTTGAATGTCCAAAACATTGATAATGTGTGCTTTAACCCTCTTTGCAGCTCGCTGTAGAGAGGGTGGACGAGCGAAGCAAAGTCCGGGTGAGTAAACTCGGCGCCATGCTATTTAAACAACCCCGCGATTTTCCCAACCCCAACCTCTCGCACCGGCGCAAAACTATCCGTCGCCATATACCGCTCCAGGCTATAAAGCAATTGCCTTGCTTCGGACCGTTTTTCCTTCTCATCCAGCAAGTCAATCCCCGAAACCATTAGCTTGCCCTTCCCAACCCGGCACTCAAAAATAAGTCCGAGCGGCCTTGCGGTAACCCAGTCGTCAATCACCCTCACAATAGGCTTTAAACCGTTCGCAACTGAATCCAGCCTGATAGCATTCGAATGGGTCATGGCATCCCACCATTGCCAATTGCTAAAACCCTGCGTCGGAAACTCCCTTAATGCGGGATTTTTCGGATCGCATAAAATGCCCAGCGTAACCGGCGGCTGAACTTGAGTCCATGCTGTGTTCCAGAAAATACTGGAGAAACCAATTGCGACATCCCCGCCCTTATCATCTTTAACGGCTCCTTTTTTAAATGTCAGCAAAACCTTGCCGCCCTTGCTCAGCGTTTCCAATGCCTTTTTATCAAGGGTTTGTGTTACTACAATATCCCGGCTAATTGCAGGTAAGCTTGCAGGATACACAAAAATATACCAGGAGTTTTTATGTCCCCCAACATCCACGGTTAGGCTAAGTTTTGACGGTTTTGTAACCGAAGCCAGTGATTGTTTAATTATACCCAGTTTGATGCCATTACCAAATGGGATAGTTGTTTTATCCAGTTTCCCTTTAAACAAAACCTCACCGGCCTCATTTTTTACGGCCCATAGCGGAGTCACATCACTTAATACCACCGGACCAAATTGCGCTATTTCAACCGGAACGTTAAGCGTTTCGTTATTCAAATAAACCATTTTCGGCAATCTTACCAGCGGCACAACGGAGCTGCAAAATGCACTAAACTCTCTTGCATTAATATACCCCTTATCCTGCCAAAAGGCATTGAGCACGCCCACCGGCGCTGTGCCCTGTCCCGGAAAATCCGACAAGCCCAGCAACTGGAAACCGCCAAATCCAGGTGTCCGCAACGCAGCCTCAATATCGGCCTTATAACACAGCGCCTGCAACTTACCCGATGCATATAAAAAATCACCCGCTAAACTGCCCATGCCGTTCTTTTTAAGATGTTCTTTAAATATCTCGAAGTTTTTGGCCTTCAAAATGCCGTCATATTTGGCAATTTCACTAAAATCAGGATACACGCACCACTGGCCAATTTCGTGGCTAACGGTTGGTTGCGGCCACTTTTTTATAATGTCGTACCAGTCATAGTCGCTCCTCGGCGCCTGGCTGTTGATGATACTTTTCAGCCCTTCGCCCCAGCCCTGTATCCTTGGCTCGGCGGTGCTGTTATAATCGCTTTCGGCAATTACAGGCCAGCCTGCACCCGTGGTATAAAGCCGTCGTGGATCTTTCTTTTGCCAGTACTTCACAAAATCGGCAAGATATTTAACCAGGTGATCCCCGGCAGGCTCGTTGCCGTAGGCCATCATGCAAAACGAAGGATGGTTGCCATAAGCCTTAACAATTGCGTTGCTTTCATCATAAATGTACTGGTCAATCGGCTGCCCGCTGCCCAGGCCCAGCTTAGGCCCGTTGGCCCACGACGAACATTCAATATGCAGATAAAGGCCCAAACGGTCTGCCGCCTCAAAAGCGGCATCCGGCGGGCACCACGAATGAAAACGCAAATGGTTAAGCCCGTAAGCTTTGCATACCCGAAACTCCCGCATCCACGAAGCCAGGTCAGTTGGCGGATACCCGGTTTTTGGGAAAACTGCGCATTCCAGCGCCCCGCGCAGCATGGTAAGCCGCCCGTTAATCGTAAACTGCGTACCTTGCCTGGAGAATTCCCTCATGCCAAACAATACGGATTGCCTATCAACACCCAAACCCTTCGAGCTTACAGACACATTCATTTTATAAATGTCCGGGTGAAATTCGTCCCAAAGCAGCAGATGTTTCCCCATCGGGTAAGCTATTTCGATAATTTTGCTTTTCCCTATACTTTCCTTGCGGGATATACCGTTAAGCTGTTCCGCGCCGGCATTTTCTGCCGAAGCCTTCAAACTTATACGTGTATTAACCGTGGCACCCGTAATATTATCCACCTGTATACGTACAACAACGACCCGTTTTTTTATGTCAGAATATAAAGCTACATCGCTGATATACACCGGCGACCGCGCGGCCAAATACAATTTACCCACCATGCCATTCCAGTTGCCTTGTGTATGATCGGTAACACTGTGCGAATTTTCGCCAACATCAATGTCCTTTATCCGGTTATCAACCCGCACCGTAACACGGTGCCGCCCCGGCTTTAACGCTGCCGAAAGGTCAAAAACATGCGCTGTTGCCAGGCTGTTTTGCATGCCAATCTCCGTATCATCAACCCAGACCGTCGTTTCCCAGTGACTGCGCTCTATATAAAGCTCCACATATTTGCCATGCCAACCGACCGGTATATTAACCCACTTACTATACCACGCTCCCCCTTTATAGTATTTAACCGGCTGCAGCCAGAAAGGTATTTTAATATTCCCGGCCTTGCGGTATGGGGCATATTGCGGTGCCCGGAACCAGGACGAATCGGCTATGCCGCCCGTCCATGGTGTGTGTATGCTGATTTCGTTGCCGATACTGTTGGTAGTTAAAGATCCAGGCAACCTAAGCGTATTTTCAAATTTTAGATGGTACCAATGCTGCGCAATACCCACATCCAACGAATCAAGCCGGTAAGCCCAGTTGCCCGAAAGATCAATTTTTTCAGAATCTGCACGCTTACTCCCCGCAGATTGCCCCATAACGCCACTATGCAGGCCAAACAATAAGACAAGCAGCAATACCAATAGAATAGTTCTTTTCATGGCTTATTTATAGTTAAAAATTGGTGATTACTATATTACACTAAATAATCCATACAAAGTAGCCGGAATAAAATTTTGGTAGAAAAGCTTCCCCCCAAGCGCGAGTCTGACGCGTCAGCCGAAACCCTTTTCTGGCGCTAGGTGCAGCGAAGGCCAAAAGAGTTGGCGTAGTGACTTTAGACATATGCCTGAATGTCCTTGCTCTATCAAGGGCCTGCCTAACTGCGCAATTCCCACGTTTCCGCCTTTCTTTATTTTTTCCCTCTTTCGGACTTCCGAGCTTTCCCGTCTTTCAGTCTATTAATAACTTTCACATAAATTGGAGTAAATACTTTGATAATCAGCTATTTAAATTTTTGAAAATATCTCGTTGATTACCGCCCGCGTACCGAATGATTACCAAAACGGTAATCATCCGCAAGCAGCATTTGTTTATTGCACCAAAATAATGCACCTTTGATATAAATAAGCTAAAAGCAAAAGCGCAATGTTCAATGCTTTCCATGTTGCGCTTACAAAAATACACCCCCCTATCTCCAAAAAAAGAGGTCTGTTTTTCATAACATGCACATTATCAATCAATTAAAATCATGTTTGGTGTGCATTTAACCGCTAAAAACGTCAAAAATTGACAACAATTAGCCAAATCAGCTAAAAAACGTGCACAAGGCAGCCAAATAATTGCACATTTTTACACGCAAATCGCATTTATTAGCACGTTTTTCCACCCAAAACCTTATAAATAGCCAATAAAAAAAGTACACATCGTTTTCCATATACCGCCGAAACTTACGAACCCTCTGATTTGAACCCATTTTCGCACTAATCAAACGCACTTGCACAGTCCTGATTCTTGGCTCTTGATTCCTCATAAAAATAACTATTGACAGCGCTTTTAAAATCGCTATATTGCATCAGGTTTTAATTTAAATCCTTTAGTCCTTAAACCCTTATTGCACCATGAAACACTATTCTCATAAGAAAACAGCAATCATCGTTTGTGTATTTCTGCGGGTTAAAAACTAAACCACGCGATAAAAACTCCTATTGAAAAAATCACATGGAAAAAACCACCATCAAAAGCAGGGAAGAATTAATTTACGCGCTCTGTGAAGCCGCAGAAATAGAACACGGACTTACATGTGTATACCTGTTCGCCGCATTCTCCATGAAAAATATGCTGGACGAAGGCATCGACGAAATCCAGCAAGATAAAATCAGAAATTGGAAATCTGTTATCACGCGGGTTGCCCGCCAGGAAATGGAACACCTGGGTTTGGTTTGCAACATGCTCAATGCCATTGGCGGTCCGCTGCATTTCAACAGGCCCAATTTTCCGCAATCGAAGGACTACTATCAAACCGCTGTCGACATGGCATTATCCAAATTCTCATTAAACACGATGGCCTCTTTCATGGCTTTTGAGAAACCCGATATTACGCCATTTGACAATTATGGCCTGAACCTCGGGCAAATTGTTCCGACGCCAATTGTTATACACAACGGACATACCGTACAGGAATTATACGAAGCCATTTTGAACGGATTTATTTATTTGGATGGGAAAATAGAATTGTTTATCGGCGATAAGGCCGCGCAGGTAAACGATGATGATATTACAGTGGGTTTTGGAAATAAGGAATTTGGCATCACGATGGTTAAGGTTACCAATCTGGACACCGCGAAAGCTGCCATAAAGGAAATCATCGAGCAAGGGGAGGGTGTTATTCTCAAAGGCGATGCCGTGGATGATGATAATAAAGAGCTCACTAAACTTTACGAAGACTTCGACGTGCAAATGAACACGTTGAATGTGCCGGTGATTGCCGAAAACAATTGGCCGGATGCAGTAGTGCAGGTGATAACGATAAGTAAAAAAATTAAAGTTTTATTGGAGAGGTCATTGCCATATATCCGGCAATATCCCAAAAATCAGGCAGTCATCAATCAGGCATTGTCGGTGATCATTCCGTCGGTAGGCGAACTGGAAAAAATTGGGCAGGAAAAATATTCTCCGGATAAAGCGGAAAAAGCAAATGAGCTCAGGGCTGCTATCAATAACGCTGCACTAAACGATGCCGAGGGAGCTATTCTTTATGAAATCGTGGTGGAGAAAGAATGCCACTATCTGAAATTCTGGGATTTGTACCAGGGCCTGAAAAACGAACTTTCAAAAAACCCACATTTCGAGCCAAGCAGAAATGTAGCCGACAATCCGATGTTGCGCAGGCACGAGGATACGATGAATTCCAAAAATGTAAACATTGTTGAATATGAATACACGCGTAATGTGCTGGAATTATTTAACGCCGGTTACGAAACGATGGTCGACATTCTTATCATCTTTTTTGCCAACGACGGCATTACCGCCGACGAACGCACCCTTTTTATGAACACCGCATTTTTCCCTTTCATGACGATGTTTATTCGTCCCGTTGGAGAAATTTTAACCATGTTGCCCATTGCGCCGGACAAAGAAAAACCGATGAACGCATTAAGAGCCGGAGGGTCATTTGAATATTATATAAACACTGCGTTAATGCCACGCACCAAAAAGGAATGGGTGTACCTGGGAGAACGACTTCAGGAGCTGGCAGTATTGAGCAAAGCGCTGCAGGTTCCGGCCGAGGATTTGCGCAAATACCTGCCCGAGTCGGGATACCGTTTTCTTCAGGAACAAATGAAATTCCTGTACACCAATGTAAACCGGATTTGGGAAAATTTCAGTTTGGGAATGAACCTTAAAAAATAATCGTATGTCAACAAAAATAAGCACGACCAAAAACTACCTGCTCGAATTCAAGGGATGGGCGCAAGGGCGAATTCCCACTGATCCTGACCCAAGCAACGATCCACGGGGTGTAAGCGGGTACACCTTCGCACTGCCCGGCGAACCCGATTTGGACCGGATCATTTATTTCCAGCAGAAAGATGGCGTTATCCAGCGCTCCCATTGCCCGGTGGTAGCTGTGTATGTAAGCGGCGGTTATGAATTTGTGACACAGGGACAAGGTGGTGACGTTGAATTCGTAAATAAAACACCTATTGTTGATGGTCATCCGTTATACAAAGCGAAAGTTGATTTGCTGGACAATGCTACTTTCGACTCCAGAAACAGCACGCTTATTTATAATGGATTCGGAATTGTAAACCCCTATACACTGAGCATAGAAGGGAAAGAACTTTCCGTCAGCCGCCGTTTTTATGCTGACAGCAAAAATGAGCAGGATAATTTGGAAAACTATAACATCAATACGCTTACTCCCTATATGATGAATACTGTAGTTCCGAACTCTTTGGAAGCTATTTTGGGTACCGATGTGCTTGACAGGACCGCTTTCAGAAACGAGCGGCTCAAATTGCTGCAAAAGGACTTAGCAGTTTTGCGTGAGCAGGAAATAAAACACCCGAACGACAAACCGGTACTGGTGCAAATCGCAGCATTGGAAAAACGCATCGCCGAGCTAAAAATGAATGATCCCGTTAACCGGCGCACCAATCAAATTGGCACACAAGTGCTCATCAATTATCCGCTCAACGCCACAACAGCCTGGGTCAACAATAAAAAAATAATGCCGCCCGCACAATGGCCAACTATGCTATGGATGGGTGGTTGGGACGCCGATGCGTTGGGATTTAGTGTAAACGGGTTTGTACAGATTATTTTGGACGAGTAAAAATTGATTAGTAATTAATGAGATTCAAGAGGCAAGAACCAGGAGCCAGGATGAATTAACAAAAATCAGGTCAAAATATTAATATCTGTGACAGTTCGCAGGACACCGTCTGATTAACTTTCCATTTTTTCAAAAGAACTGTTCCCTCTGTTGCATTTTTCTTGACTCTTGGTTCTTGATTCTTGATTCTCAGCATTGCCGGGAAGAACAAAATGTTATTTCACCTAAAAAATAAATAAAAATGAAAAATCTGCGACACATTGTTTTGTTAAGTTTTTATGATGTCTGTACACCCGCCGAAATAAAGCTCGTTGAGGATGGGCTCGATGCGCTTCCCTCAAAGATTCCAACAATTAAGGGTTATGAGCGGGGAATAAATAACAGCCCTGAAAAAGTGAATAACGGGCTTACGCATTGTTACTTCCTCACCTTCTACAGCGAAAAGGACCGTGATGAATATCTTACCGACCCCGCTCACCTGGCATTTAAGAGCGTGATGAAGCCTTATGTACGGGATCTTTTAGTAGTCGACTACTGGGCAAAATAGATCGCAACAAGTTTTTACTGTTGACTGATACCCTTTTCTTTCCAAATTAAAATTCAGCAAAGCATATTTTCTTTACTTTTGACCAATAATTAAGCGTCAGATTTTTGAGATATGAGCAGCCCGAAATTTGTATCGATAAATAACGAAATAGTACCGGAAACGGAAGCGAAAATTGGAGTGAGCGACCTCAGCATACAGCGTGGTTATGGCATATTCGATTTTTTAAAGGTTATCAATAGCAGGCCGATATTTATCGATGACCATTTAAACAGGTTTTACAGGTCGGCTGCGGAAATGTACCTCGATGTTGAGCTTGACCGGTCGGCATTGAAACAAGCTGTCCACGAGCTGATGGAAGCAAATAATCTTCCCGATTCTGCTATCAAGATTATTTTAACGGGTGGATATGCCGAAGATGGTTATACCATGAGCAAGCCAAATTTGGTTATCACACAGGTTCCCTTTGTAATGGAAGGCCAGGCCAATATAGAGGGCCTCCGGCTGGTAACTTATGATCATCAAAGGCAGCTGCCAGCTATAAAAACGATTGATTACCTTCAGGCGCTCAGGTTGCAGGGATGGATAAAAAGCAATAACGCCGATGACGTTTTATACCATAACAACAATTTTATCGGCGAATGCCCGCGAGCCAACTTTTTTATTGTGACCGATGATGAAGTCATAACCCCTAAGGACAATATTTTAAGCGGCATTATACGCAGCAAAGTGTTAAAGCTGGTTATCGACAACTACAGCATTGTGGAAAGGAACCTCGTTTTGACTGACCTTGCAAATGCAAGGGAAGCCTTTATAACCAGCTCCACAAAACATGCATGGCCTGTAATTGCTGTGGATGGGAAACAAATAGGCGAGGGAAAAACCGGCAAAATAACCAGTCTCATCAATGAAAAGTTAAATGAATTGATGTTAGATGTAGTTTATTCCTGAAACTCTTTCTCAGAAAATAAAACTAACTATTTCGGCAACTTTTGATGGATGGCTTTATTGTAAGCAATATTCCTGAAAGTTTTTACATATCCCGAATCTGTCAGCATGGCAGGGTCAGAAGCATCTGCAGCTGAAGGTTTAAAATAATCAGAAGTGGCGGCAACGGGTGAAGCTTTAAACTTCAGCAACATTTCATTTGATAAATTAAACCTTTCCGCATCTTTAGATGCAATATCCTGCATCGGGTCGAAATAGTCAGGCCCGCCAAAACTCATCGGGCGGGGATGGTCTGGCGGCCGGATATCATTTAAAGACGGAAAATTTTTTTGGCTAAGCGTTTGATCAAAGGCAACCAGCCTGTATGTTTTTACAAACAGCGAATCAACAAGCAGCACATTCGGGGTGCGGCGATCCGGTTTAAAATAATCCGAACCTGCCGGCCAGTGTTCGGCATGAAATTTCGCAAGGTCCTTATTACGTAATCTGAATGCAAGCGCATACCTGTGTGCCGCGTTGATTACTTCGGTTGAATCTTCATGTGTTTTCTTTTGGGCGTTAACCGCCTGTGCGCTGATAACAATTACAACAAATAATAGCGATATGGTTTTTTTCATGCTAAAAATTCAGGAAATTATGGATGTGCAGCCATTCCGTGCTGTTTTCTGAAATTACGTTTAAAATAAGGAAAACGTTACAGGTAAAAAAAATAGCATGATCCCGACGCTGCTGATTTACGGTTTAAAAGTCTTATCTAACCAGGCCACAATTTCTTCCCAGCTTTCAAGCGGTATTTTGGCATGAGTGGCATTTTTCATTACAAAAAATTCCTTTTTGTTGCCGGGAATAAGGTTATAAAAGTCTTTCACTTTATCTACCTCAAATAATTCATCCTTATCGCCAACGCCAACTAATACAGGTATGTTTAAGTTTTTGGGGAGCCGGAGTTTCTTTACATCCATCATAGTAAGAAACCGGAGTGTATACCTGAAATTGAACAACGTATCCTTCGATACTGTCATACCATCCCTGTAATACTCAACTGCCGGATATGAAGGACGGAAAATTGAGCTTGCCAATATCCTAATTTGTTGAAAAAACGGCACCGGTTTGGCTAGCCCCTTTCTTCCCTCATAAGCGCCTGAAAGTAAAATTAATCCTGATATCTCATTCGGCACTGTATCGGCGGCGCATATTGCGGAGGCAACACCAAGGCTATGGCCCAAAACAATAACTTTTTTAAACCCAAGCCCTTTTACATATTTTACCGCTTCGGCTAAGTCGGCAATAAATCTTACTTTACCAGGAGTATCGCCACGATTTCCGTCCGACAAACCATGCCCGCGATAATCAAGGCCAAACACCGTATATCCACCCTTTGATATGGGTATGCCTGCCATACTATAGGGTCCGCTGTAGGCAGTAAAGCCATGAAAAATCAAAACAGCAATATCCTTTTTCGCCGGTACAATGGTGTCGGGGTTCCAGCGCCGCAGAAAAAGCGTTACCCCATCGGTTGTGGTAAACTGGTCATGTGGGCCAGTATACTTCTGCCTCAAAACGGCGGCTTCTCCGGGCGTTATCCCTTTGTTTTTTATTCTTGATGGCGCCGGAAGATAAGCCAATATCAATCCGAAAAGAACTATAGCCACAACCAGGAAAAGCAGCGTGTAAAGGACTCTTTTAAATATTTTTTTCATGCCTTCATTTTTATTAGGTGAGCCTCATCCCAACCCTTCTTCTTTGGAGAAGGGCCTAAAAAAAATCATTTTATACATTCAAAGTCCCCTCCTTGGAGAGGATTTAGGTGAGGCTAATCGCATTTAAACAACAGCACCGCCATCAACGCTTATAACAGCTCCATTAACGAAACTGGCCTCATCCGATGCTAAAAACAGGTAAACATTCGCAACCTCTTCCGCAGTACCCATACGATTAGCCGGTACTTTTTCTTTCATAGCTGTCATTATGTTTTCAGGGATGGTTTCTATCATCTCCGTTGCTATAAAACCCGGTGCAACGGCGTTCACAGTAATTCCCTTGCGCCCCAGTTCGCGTGCCCACACTTTTGTCATCCCGATAATTCCCGCTTTTGAAGCCACATAATTCGTTTGTCCAAAATTGCCATACAATCCAACAACCGACGAAGCCTGCACAATACGCCCGTAACCACGCTCGATCATAAAAGGCGCAACCGCTTTTGTGCAGTTAAAAACGCCTTTAAGGTTCACCTGTATAACTGTATCAAACTGTTCTTCCGTCATCTTCATCAGGGTTGCATCGCGCAGGATCCCCGCATTGTTGATCAAGATGTCAATTTTACCAAAATCATTTATTACTGCAGCAACAGCCTCTTGCACCACTTTAGCATCAGCCGTATTCACTTTATAAAAAATGCCTTTGGCGCCCGTGCCGGCGAGTATTTTTATCAGCTCCCTTCCTTTTTCCTCCTGCACATCCCAAATGGCAATATGTGCACCTTCTTCAGCAAACCTGATGGCGGTTGCTTTACCTATACCGCTTGCGCCACCCGTAATTATGGCGACTTTATTTTTTAACCTGGACATGTTATTTATAATTGGATCGAAATATAAATCAATTAATTGATAATGATTTATCGGTTGTAAAAATATTTAGCATTAAACGCTCAATGGTTAAAACAAAAAAAAAGAACGCTTTCAAAACACAGGGACTTGCTACATTTTTTTCGGGATATTCAGCTACGCCTGTTTACAAAAGCATACACCTTTAGCGGGTTTATCATCGCGCGTTGTGCTTTGTGATTGTGGCACAATATTTATCCATATAAAAGCACAACAATAAAAACCGATTATGAAAACCACATCGACAAAAACAACAATTACACTAAAATCAATTCAACGGGAACTGAAGACAATTTTAGAAAACGACATCAGAAAGTTTACCGCGCCGCAATATGTGAATAACCGAAATGCGGCATTCCTGCAGCTTATAGCTGCTTAATCTTTTATTTGGACGGGAAAATCTAAATTTTAGCTTCTCTTTTGGCATTATATTCGGCAAGCTTTGCTTCAAGCAAATCTTTTAATCCGTCAAACGAGCACTGTAAAAAGGTGGTTGAAATCTCTATCGGCTGACCAGCCTCAGCTTCGATGTTAAGGTTATCCAGAGTTCCCAATATTTTTTTGGTGGCATCATTAAAATATTCTTCAGGGTCTTTTAAAACCGGGACTATAAATTTATCAGGCGAAGTGTCGTTAGAAATCCTCCTTTCTACAACCTCTATATGGTCTATTTTATCCCAGGTAATGGTTCTTTGCTTTTTACCGTTTATGGTCATCCCTTCATCGTCGATAATAAGCGCGGGAGCGGTAATAGAAAGTTTTTTGATATAGACCCGGCCCAAAAGCCCGCCTAACGCCATGACAACTATACCAAGCAGGCCGAATTTTGTGAAAGGATGTATAGAAAAGTCAAGGGTTCCGTTTTGAACTATCGTCATTATACAAAACCCACCGCAAATAAAAATAAAAGCTACAAAAAGCCCGGCCCTGTACGCATTTTTACTATAATAAATTTCTATCGGTTCAAATTGTGACATAAACGAATATAGCAACATTTACGGGATATTAGCTACAGGCAAATTTAGCCAGGACAAAATCAGGCTTAGTTAAATGGATGGCCCAGCAATAACAGTATCGTAAGCGAAACAAGCAGTAAACTCAGCAGGTTTTGTATCCCGATAAGCACCCGCGTCCAGCCATAGCTTTGGATGGTATAGTCTTCCTTGAGCAGCTTTTTCGCCCAGTCGTTGATATTGAAAGCGCCAAAACCTATAGCAAACGCGGTAATGATGCTTAAAAATATTAACCTGCCTGGATGAATGCCATCATCAATAATCGTAGCATGGCCATCAACGTCTTCTTTTGGGTGCTGTATCCTGATGTTAAGCTTTCCGATAAAAAAGAGGATCAAATAAACCCTGTAAAATAAATAAATCGAGGCCATAAAAATAATTAGCGGCCTGAAAGGCTTTAAGCCGTAAACGCTGGTCAAATCAAACAAAAGGTAGTCGATTGTGCGGGTAACCCAGTCAGGGTCCAGCGCTTGTTTTCGGCGCTGTATGGCCGCTATAATTTTTCTTTGTGCATCGTAAAACCCGGCATTTTTAAAACCTTCCTTTAATTTAATCAGCATTCCGGGATTGGTGCGATAGGTAATAGAGTCGAGGTTATCGGCGTAAGCCATTCCTTTAATATCGGGCAGGCTATCCGGCTCAAAAATCATCCCTGCTACATTGGCGTGCGTGAAGTTGACATTTTTTAACTTAACGTTTGTAAAAATACTATGATCCAGGTCGGCGCCCATAAACGAGCAATTATTAAATGACGCGCCGTTAAAATCGGCGCTGTCAAGCCGGGAATTAAAAAAGTTTACACGCGACAATTTGGCGTTGGAATATTCGATCTCCTTTAAAACCGAGGAGTAAAACCCCACCGAGTCGCAAATAGTATGTTCCAGGTCGGCGTTTTGCAAGTCCGCGTTATAGCAATAAACGCCATTGATTTTTTTCCCGGATAAGTCCAGCCGTTCCGAATTGTTCAGCCCCGTTTTAAGCCAATCGCCATGCTTAATTACTTGCTCCCTGAAATGGGTGCTGTCTTTTGGCTTTATCAATAAACCGGACGAATTTAGCCCGGTCTCCTCATTATTTGCATTGGTAATTTGCTCCGTGCTTACCCCGCTGATCATCACCAGGTACATGCTAAAATTGGCGAGGTTATTTTTCTGCGGCGGCGCCCAAAATAAATTGCCCGCAAATTGAAAATCGACATCCGAAGCAGGTACATCCTGTTCATAAACAACGTACTTCGCCTGTTTATCGGTGGTAACCAAAGGGCTGCTAAGTACAATCTCTGTCCTTTTGTTAAAAGAACGGAGCGGTTTACCGGGAAATACCCTGCTATCCAAAATAAAGTATATTTTGGCGCCTTTCCCGTCCTTTACATTGATGGAGAATAAATTATCCTGATCGCTGGTTTTATCTTCATTCGAGGTTTCAATCAGCACGGCATCCTGAAGTTCGTGCGGTATCTTAGTAAACGTATACGCACGGTCCATATACAGGTGCGTTTTCGGGATGCATGTAGCAATAGTATATTCTTTGCCGCTATTGGAGGTAATATAATTAGCCGCAGGATCCGTTTGATAGGATATAACAAGCAAACAGATAAGTAAGGCGAGTAAATCATACCTGACTATATGCCGTACAAACTTTTTGAACAATGCAGCATCGATCAATAACAATGTGCCATTAAGTACGATGATAAAAGTGACAAAGGCAATTAGGATCATTTTATTGAAATAGAACTACAAATCTAATTTACAAGTAAATTGATATAAAACAATATGGGGCAATATTAAATTAGTCCGAATCCCGGGATTAAAAATCGATACTGCAAGCCAAAGGAGCTGATTTTAACAATCCAATTCCCTCGTAAGTTTGTTCATATTCACCCGATGCGTTGAGCGTAAGCAGGGTGGTTTTTTTGTTTTCCGGGTCAATCATGAAATATTCTTTTACGCCAGCTTTTTCGTATAGTGCTCTTTTTCTTTTGGTATCGTAAGCATGGTTAGTTG
>Ga0206855_10097_pt1 | contig 27645 bp, 31 predicted proteins | sample Alteio_BWOrgCont_51_FD_152637 | JGI IMG/M metagenome (GOLD analysis project Ga0206855, IMG submission 152637) | Enriched cells from forest soil in Barre Woods Harvard Forest LTER site, Petersham, Massachusetts, United States -... | ecosystem: Environmental > Terrestrial > Soil > Temperate forest >...
ATACAGCTGCCGGTGTGGGTAATGGCGTAGGTTATTACTATTGGGCAAATGCACAGTGGAATTTTTTATATAATGCGGGCACCGCAACAGATTGGCTTCTTTTAGGTAATAGTGGCACTACCGCCGGAACAAATTTTTTGGGCACTAAAGATGCACAAGACCTTGTTTTTAAAACAAACAATACGGAAGATATGAGGATACAGGAATCTACCGGGTATATTGGTGTTGGTTGGGCAAGCCCGCAGGCAGAACTATCGCTGGGTAAAGGTGAAATTGGTTTTTGCCGGGCCGACGCAGCTGACCAGACTAACTACGGAAGAGTTGGAATGGATAATGGTTGGGGTGCCTATTTTTCAGACAATGGATATTGGAACACAGGTTCAAGCCAATATGATTATGTAAATGGCGGCGGCTACGGAGGTTGGGCAGCGGGTATAAAATTACTATCAGGACAGTTATATTTTAATAACGCTAACGGAGGAACAAACCCCCTTACCTGGAATACCCGAATGTTTATTGCACAAAGCGGTAATGTTGGTATTGGTCTTAATAATACTTCACCCGGATATTTACTTACAGTAACCGGTGGGGCTATCGGTGGTAACTACGGATTAACACCAAATTATGCTTCATGGGCCACTTATGGAACAGGAGACGGAGGTGCTGCAATTTACAATGATAATAATGCTTTTAAAACATTAATGCTTGTTGGAAATAATTCAGCAGGCGGTGTCAGAAATGTGAGCGTTTGGGATTACCTGACCATTAATGGCAATATAAAAATCAACAACGGTAGCCAGGCTTCAGGCTATATACTTACATCAGATGCCACAGGCCAGGGAACATGGACTCCTCCAACATCTATTTTAGTATATGGCAATAATGCACATAGTGTCAGCTTAACAACATTGCAGGGCTCAACAACAACTACATCTTATACTGCTATTCCAGGTATGACAACAACTTTTACTACGCTTCATACTGTTGTGTATGTATTTGCTTCCCTTACAGCAAGACTAGATCGTGGTACGGGAAGTTCTGCCCAATTCGGGCAAGCCCTGGAAAATATGGCATTATATGTTGATGGTTCACCGGTGGCCTATACTTCTGCAGTAATAACCGACTACGATAATGCTAACGGAATTGTTACCTCAGGTACCTGTACTTTTGCAGGATACCCGGTTACAATAGCACCCGGTTCTCATACTTTCGCACTTTATTGGGAACCTACTTTATTATGGGTAGCCGGCGGAGGATGGTCAGTTATGTGTAACCCTGGTGTTGCAGGAGCAGCAGATGAATGCATTTTGACTGTTTTCGATTAAAAAAATGCACCCACTAGTTCTACTCTCATAACTTAAACTCTCAAGGCAAATGAAATATAAAACTAAAACAATCAGTATATTACTCTTCATAATATTTATGGGAGTTTCCGGAGTAAGCATTGCCCAACAAGGTGGAAGTACTACCACTGTCACCATTTCAAATGGCTCAATACTTTCTTCTGAAAATTGTGACTGGAAAAAAGGGTTTCACCCTTCAAATAAAACATACGATGAACACATTGTTGGTGTTTTCCGTGAAAGCAAACCGGAAGAAACTACGGCAACAAAAGCCCCAAGTCCTATTATTTCTGAAGGAGTGGCCTACGTAAAATACAACTCTGAAAACGGTCAAATAAAGAAAGGAGATTTAATTACTACCTCTTCTACTGCCGGCGAAGGCATGAAAGCGACCCAATCGGGAATGGTAATTGGTATAGCATTAGAAGATGCATCGGGCACTAGCGGTTTAATAAAAATACGTGTTTTAATACAATACGTTAAGCAGTAGCCATAATCATAAAAACATTGATTATCAACATATTACTGTATTTTCGTTGCGGCTTTATTTAGAATATTTCTATTCCGAGTGAAGTTTTTTGCTTGTTATTGTCATTCAGGAAAGTTTATTTCTTATCTTTGCATCCCCAAAAAAATATAGGATATCATGTCAAGAATATGTCAAATTACAGGGAAAAAGGCAATGGTTGGTAATAGCGTATCGCATTCTAACCGTAAGACCAAGCGCAGGTTTAATCCAAACCTTCAAGAAAAACGCTTTTTCGTTCCGGAAGAAAACAAGTGGGTTAGCCTTAAGGTATCTACTGCCGGAATTAAGATAATTAACAAAAGGGGCATTTATGCCTGCCTTAAAGAAGCCAGGGAAAAAGGCTTCCTAACAACCAAGCAAGCTAAAAAAGCTGAATAATCATGGCAAGGAAAAGAGGTAACAGAATACAGGTTATACTTGAATGCACCGAACATAAGGCCAGCGGCCTTCCAGGTACTTCTCGTTATATCACCAAAAAGAACAAGAAGAATTCTCCTGAACGTATCGAGTTGAAGAAATACAACCCGGTAATGAGGAAAATGACCCTTCATAAAGAAATTAAGTAACCATTAATAGTTAAACGTCATGGCAAAGAAGACAGTTGCAACATTTAAGACCGGTAAGGGCAAGGACTTTGTTAAAGTTATTAAAATGGTAAAGTCGCCTAAAACAGGTTCTTTAACTTTCAAAGAAGAAATTGTACATAAGGATCACGTAAAGGATTTCCTTACACAGAAGTAATTTTTATTATTCCTTATCGAAAGCTTTCTTCTCAACCGGAAGAAAGCTTTTTTTATTTCAAACCCTATGAACGACCTGAATTACCTGGAAACAAACAAGAAGGTATTCCTGCAATACAAAAAAATGGCTGAGGATGCTATGGCTCAATTGACGGATGAACAACTTACATGGGCTCCTTCAGCAGAATCGAACAGCATTGCTGTAATTGTAAAACATTTGTGGGGCAATATGCTTTCACGCTGGACGAACTTCCTGACCACCGATGGCGAAAAAGAATCGCGTGACAGGGATAGCGAATTTGAAACAGCAGACATTACAACACGGACGCAAATCATGCAAAAATGGGACGAAGGCTGGAAATGTTTTACCGATTGCCTTGGCTCTTTGAAACCAGAAGACCTTGATAAGATTGTAAAGATTCGCGGAGAGGACCATACTGTTATTGATGCCCTTCAGAGACAGATAGCGCATTACGGTTCACACATAGGGCAGATAGTATATATTGCCAAAGCTCAGAAAGACAAAGGATGGAAGACATTATCTATCCCCAGGGGGCAATCGAAACAGTTTAATGCAATGATGACGGGTACTAAAAAATAGTTTATGAAGCTAAGGGACTTATTTGGAGGAAAGAAAGAAAAAGGCGGGCTTGATATAGGGCTTACAAAAACCAAAGAAGGTTTTTTCACAAAGCTTGCACGTGCCATTACAGGCAAGGCAACTATTGATGCTGAAGTACTGGACAGTATTGAAGAAACCCTTATAGCTTCGGATGTTGGAACAACCACAACAGGCAAGATTATTGCCAGTTTACAGGAACGCGTTAAGAAGAATAAAAACATTCAGACAAGCGAGGTTTACAATATTCTGAAAGAAGAAATGTCAAACCTTTTAACAGCAAGCAATAGTAGTACACCTGAATTACCGGAAGGTGTCCCATATGTAATTATGGTAGTAGGAGTTAATGGTGTAGGAAAGACTACAACCATCGGAAAGCTCGCCAATAATTTCAAAAAATCAGGGTTAAAAGTTGTATTAGGTGCAGCCGATACTTTTCGTGCAGCAGCTGTTGAACAGCTTACTATCTGGGCCAAGCGTGTTGATGTGCCCATTGTATCAAGAGGTATGAATGCTGACCCATCGGCAGTAGCTTTCGATACGGTACAATCTGCTGTGGCACAAAAAGCAGATATAGTTATAATTGACACTGCGGGCCGTCTACATAACAAAGCGGGGTTAATGGGTGAATTATCGAAAATAAAAAGGGTAATGCAAAAGGTTATCCCCACTGCGCCTCATGAAGTTCTGCTGGTGCTTGATGCATCTACAGGACAAAATGCAATTGAACAATGCAAAGAATTTACCAAGGCTACTGATGTTACAGCCCTTGCACTTACCAAGTTAGATGGCACAGCCAAAGGCGGAGTAGTTATTGGTATATCTGACCAGTTTAAAATACCTGTACGCTATATTGGTGTCGGTGAGAAAATGGAAGACCTGCGTATGTTCGACAAACAGGAGTTTGTAGAAAGTTTGTTTAAGCAATAAGTTCTTCTATAAAGGCTTCTATTTTTCCGGCTGCTTGTTTTGTATCATTCAAATTAGCTTCCATTATTTTAATTATAGCGCTACCTACAATCACTCCGTCAATTCCGGCTTTAGCAGCATTTGTAATATGTTCTTTCTTTGAAATACCAAATCCTAATGCGAGAGGTAAGTCAGTGTGTTTGCGAATCCTCTTAATAAAATTATAGGTTTCATTGCCAAGCGAACTGCGGCTGCCTGTAACACCTAACACAGATACTAAGTACAGATACCCTTCAGCATATTTCAATATCTTTTTTAACCGTTCTTCGGTAGTTGTTTGGGTAACCATAAACACCGGCGATACCTTATGCTTTTTAGCCGCCAGAACAAATGGCTCTGCTTCTTCATAAGGCACATCAGGAATTAACACTCCATCGATACCGCATTTAGCAGCTTGTTTATAGAAGTTATCTATACCATACTGGTAAACCAGGTTAGCATATACCAATACAGAAATTGGGCCTTTATAAAACTCACGTACTTTACTAATTAATGAAAATACCTTGTCCGTATCAATCCCTGAATGCAAAGCTCTTTCATCTGCAGCTTGTATAGTCGGACCATCAGCTAAGGGGTCGGAATAAGGGAAACCGATTTCAAGCATATCGGCAGAAGGTGCTACTGCTTTAAACATAGCAAGGCTTGCGTTATAATCAGGATCACCTGCTACTAAGAAAGGCATAAATGCAGTCTTTTTCTCTTTCTTTAATTTACTGAATGTCTGTTGAAATTTCATGTTATTTTCTTCTATTATTATTTTAATTGCTCATTACCGTCATTGCGAGGAACGAAGCAATCTTACCATCTTGCAACATCTTCATACAAATCCCTCCATTCAGGATTAAACGAGGTTATTATGTCATTCTTTTGTTCCCTCGAACCACCCTTCAATTGCTTTTCTCTCCCTATAGCCTCTTCAATTCTGTGAAATCCTTCGTAATAAACCAATTTAGTTAATTGATATTTCGCCGTAAACGAATCCTTGTAAATCTTATTTTTATGCTCATATACCCGCTTCTTTAAATCAGAAGTAACACCTGTATAAAGTACACGATGATTCTTATTTGTCATAATATATACAGCGCCTCCTCTTTTCATTCTTATAGTTTGGTAAGATTGCTTCGTCGCTTCACTTCTCGCAATGACGATTTGACTTCATAGTTTCATCTTTTGAATATGTTCTATAGCCTGCGCCAAATCTTTATCTCCCCTACCCGATAGGTTCACCATAATTATTTTGCTCTTGGGTAATTTCTTTGCCAGTTTCATCGCGTAAGCTACCGCATGCGCTGATTCCAACGCAGGAATAATTCCTTCCGTTTCGGCCAACAGCATGAATGCTTTCAAGGCATCTTCATCGGTAATATGTGTGTACTCTACTCGTTTGGTTTTATAAAGGTCAGCATGTTCAGGGCCTATACTCGGGTAATCGAGCCCAGCAGAAATGCTATGCGTTTCTGTTATTTGCCCGTATTTATCCTGGAGTACATAGGAGAAAGTACCGTGCAATATTCCGGGCCTGCCTCCTTCAAAACGTGCAGCATGTTTGTTGCTCTTAATTCCAAACCCACCTGCCTCAACTCCTACTATTTTAATATTCTTCTCCTTTAAGAAATCGTAAAACAACCCAATGGAGTTACTGCCACCACCCACACAAGCCACCAGGTAATCTGGCAACCTATTTGCCTGTTCCTTAATTTGTTTCCTTGCTTCCTCTCCAATTATTTTCTGAAAATCGCGCACAATAGTCGGATAAGGATGAGGGCCTAATACTGAACCAATCAGGTAATGCGAAGAAGTGATATTCGTAACCCAATCGCGTATAGCCTCGTTAATAGCGTCTTTCAGTGTTTTACTCCCCGCTGTTACCGGCACAACCTTTGCACCCAACAATTTCATTCGCTGAACGTTAGGCTGTTGGCGTTCAATATCTACTGTACCCATATACACCACACATTCCATACCTAATGCTGCCGCCACAGTAGCCGTAGCAACGCCATGCTGGCCAGCACCCGTTTCTGCAATAAGGCGTTTTTTACCCATATGCTTTGCGAGTAATGCCTGTCCCAGTGCATTATTTATTTTATGCGCCCCTGTATGGGTAAGGTCTTCCCTCTTGAGGAAAATCTTTGCTCCACCTACCTTGTCAGTTAACTGTTTTGCAAAATATAAGGGTGTGGGCCTGCCCACAAAATTGGTTAGCCATTGCGACAGTTCCTTTTGAAAAACTTTATCCTTAGACAATTTCAGGTAAGCCTTTTCCAGTTCTTGTAAAGGCGCCATCAGCGTTTCAGGTACAAATTGCCCGCCGAAATCACCAAAATACCCATCACGTCTTTTCCCTGTTCCTTTCTTATTTACCATAAAAAACATTTACAGTATTTATAAACTCTTTCATTTTCCGCTTACTCTTCTTACCGGGAGAAGTCTCTATGCCTCTTGACACATCAATAATCTCAGGGGTTAGTTTCTCTAAATATTCATTCACATTACTACTATCTATTCCACCTGAGAGCACGGTATTAATTTTCTTTTTCTTAAAGTCCTTGTACAATGAAAATGCATTAAAGCTTCCTGACGTATTCTGCGCCTTTTCCACCGCATTTCCCGAATCCAGTAATATTCTGTCAACTGATTTACCTATCTCAAAAACATCCCCTTGGCTTTTGCTGTCCCATGCTTTCCACACTTCAATTCCTTTAATTTTCTTTATCAATCCAATATTTTCGTTCCCATGTAACTGAATAACGTCAACATAACCGCTATCTATAATAATTTGAATATTCTTAATCGGCATATCGACTGTAACGGCAACAATTTTATACTTTCCTTTTTTATTTTTCTTTAACCATTCAGAAGTCTTTAAAAACTCAGGTAATGGAATACTTCTCGGGCTTTTAGGGAAGTCTATAACAAAACCCAAATAATTCACTCCCAGCTCAATAGCATATTCCAAAGCTTCTTTTGTACGCATTCCGCAAAACTTAATTTTAACCCTTTTACTCATTGAATGTCTTTGATAAGTTCTGCCAGAGCCTTGCCGGGTTCAGCAGCGCGCATAAAATAGGTACCAATAAGCACCGCATCGGCATTAGCGTTTTTCATGTAAAGCAAATCTTCGCGGGAATGAACACCCGATTCGGCGACAGCAATTTTGTCATTCGGTATATGTTCTGCAATGGAAGAGAAAGTAGAGTTACTTACCCCGAAGCTTTTCAGGTTACGGTTATTTACACCTATTATTTGCGCTCCTATATTAAGCGATTTTTCAAGCTCCTCTAACGTATGCACTTCAACCAGAGCCTCCATTCCTAATTCATAGCAGAGTTTATATAACTCCTGCAATTTCGATTGTTCAAGTATCGCAGCGATTAATAGCATTGCATCGGCCCCTGCCGCCTTCGATTCCCATACCTGCCTCTCATCAATTACAAAATCCTTTCGCAATACAGGCAAAGAAATAACATGCTTTATATCGCCAATCCATTTTATATTGCCTTGAAAGAATTGTTTATCGGTAACAACGGATATTGCTGATGCACCGTTTTCCTGGTACGACAACGCAATTTCAGCGGGTTTTATATTTTCCCTGATGACTCCTTCAGACGGAGAAGCCTTCTTAACCTCCGCAATAATTCCGGGTTTCTTCTGAGTAATGGACTCAGAAAAGCTTACTCCTTTCTTTTTTGAACCTGCACTTTCCTTCCACGCTTTAAATTCAAGGTCCGTAATAGCGGCAACTTCTTCCACCTTTTTCTCGCAAATAGCATCAAGTATGGTTCCGGTCTTACTATACACGGTTCGAGGTTTCTATTAGTTCTTTTAATTTCCGCTTTGCCTTACCCGAAACTATAGCTTCAGTTGCTATTTCTTTCGCAGAATCAAGATCATTAGCTTTGCCAAAGGTCATTAACCCAATTGCAGCATTAATCACTATCGTTTGCATTTGCACTTCGGTAGCACTATTATCAAGCACAGCGAGTATTATCCTCTTACTTTCATCCACATCATTTATTTGTATCTCGCTAATATTACCCTTATGTAAGGGATATGAAATATTTACATTGCTACCTTTTGTATGTTTTTCAGAAAACTCTGTAACAGAAGGCAGGGAGAACAAACTGATTTCATCCATGCCATCATTACTCCTTACAGCCCATAATTTCTTTATTCCAGCTTTAACTGAGGCTTCACCCATTAACGAAGTAATTTCAGGGCCAAAGACACCTAGGGTCTGATGGCTTACCCCGGCAGGGTTTACCAAAGGGCCCAGTATATTGAAGTACGTTTTTTTTCCGTATTGCTTGCGGGCTTCCGCAGCATTCTTTAATGCAGGATGAAACCGTTGTGCAAACAGAAAAACTATCCCAATATCTTCAAAGCACCTTTCCGCCTGCTCAGGATTCAGCATAATGTTTACGCCTAAAACCTCCAATACATCTGCACTTCCGCAGCGGCTACTGGCAGAACGGCTGCCATGCTTAACCACAGGAACATTGCAAGCCGCGCAAACAACAGATGCCAATGTTGAGATATTAAATGTCCTTAACCCATCTCCGCCCGTACCTACAATGTCCAGTGTATTTTCATTTATTGGCACGCGCACCATCGATTCTCTTGTTGCAGCAATAATGCCGTTCATTTCTTCTACTGAAGGGTAACGGCCTTCCATTGCGGAAAATATATTCACAAGTTCGCCGGTATTGATTGTACCGTCTAATATGGCTTGCTGCATTTTATATGCATCATCATAAGAAAGAAATATCCTCTCCTTTATCAATTCACTAAACGATATAGATTGAGTACCTGCCACAGCGTTAATTATTTAAAAGAAAGTTCTTTAGCATAGTTGACCCTTCTTGTGTAGCAAACGATTCGGGGTGAAACTGTATGCCTTCAATAGGGAATTGTTTGTGGCGCAGGCCCATAATTTCTTTGGTAGCATCGTCGGTTACTGCAGTCACCTCAAGAGATTCAGGCAGCGATTTACCATCTACCATTAAAGAATGGTATCTCATTATTTGTACCGACTGGGGGATGCTTTTAAACACACCTTTATCATCGTGCTTTATAGGGCTTGTTTTACCATGCATAGGTTGGTTTGACGGAACTACTTTTCCGCCAAAGTAATGCGCGATGCCCTGCATACCCAGGCATACCCCCAACACAGGCAAATCTTTTCTAGGGTTCAGCAACACATCTGCACAAACTCCGAAATAGGCCTTATCAGAAGGATTACCAGGGCCGGGAGATAATATTACCTTATCGTACTTCTTTACAACTTCATTAAAAGTAATTTTATCGTTGCGGCAAACATCAAGCACATTGGTAACATCCTGCTGTGCAAGAATATCTCCCACCATCTGGTAAAGATTGTATGTAAAAGAATCGTAATTATCTATAATCAATACACGCATAATTATACTATAAATGGTTCTATTGCTTTTTGCATTCCGGCAAGTTTATTCTGTATCTCGTTGTACTCTCCTTCCGGTGTTGAATCCCATACCACTCCACCGGCAGCCTGGGTATACCCTTGTCCTTCGCTGATGAACATAGACCGTATAGGTATAGCCATTTTACAATCTCCGTTAAAACCAAAGTAGCCTATCGCTCCTCCATAGGGGCCACGGGGATTTCCTTCCAGTCGTTCTATAATCTTCATCGATTCTATTTTGGGCGTACCTGACAGGGTGCCTGCAGGAAAAACGGCTGCAAGCGCAGAAAAGGCGTTTTCATTGGGAGAAATAACCCCTATTACTTCACTCGATATGTGCTGCACATGGCTGTAGCGTTTCACTTCCATTAACCGCGATATCTTAACTGTTCCTACTCTTGCCACTTTGCCTAAATCATTTCTATGCAAATCAACCAGCATCCGGTGTTCTGCTAATTCCTTAGGATTGGTGAGCAATTCTTCAGCCAATGCCATATCTTCTTCTGAAGATTTACCGCGCTTTATAGTTCCCGCTAATGGATACGTTTCCATTATGCCATCATGCAAATTCAGTAACAACTCAGGGCTGGCGCCAATAATTATTCTCTCTTTAAACTTCAGGTAATACATATGCGGTGAAGGGTTTATTTCCCTCAACCCTTTATATAATTTCACTGTATCACCTTCCACTTCAAATAATCTTTTAATGCCAACCTGGCACTGGAATGTATTTCCTTTCTTTATTTCTTCAATAATTTCATTAACAGCCTCATGGTGACGAGCTTTGCTCATGCTGTCACCTTTGGCTTTTATCTTCAGCGAACCTTCAACAGGTTGCTTTTCCTTTATTATTTCATTAATAACAGCAGAGCGGTTATTCGAATGATAGAAATAAGAAGTTATGCCCGTAGTTTTATCTAACACCAATCCATCATCATATAGCCCAAAGAGAAACAAAGGGAAATTATCATGTGGTTTGATAGACAATGCAGGTTCAAATAAACTCATGGCATCATAGCTGATATACCCTACTAATCCACCTGAATAAACCGAAGAGGAAACATAATGCTTGGGAATAAACTTTCTTAATGCATAGTACGGATTCTCATGCTCCTGCATATCTCTATTTACGTTCAGCCTGTTTCCTTCCGCACTAATAATTGCAGACGGAGAGAAACCTATAACCGAATAGCGGGCATCTTTGGCATTCTCTCCCAACGATTCAAGCAGGAAACAAGTATCAAACTTCTTCTCTATCTTTTGAAACAGGGTAAAGAAATCTAACCTGCCCAATTCAACAAAGGAAGGAGTTTTTATACCTGATATGTCCACCTGCGTATCAATCATTGCTTATAGGTTCTGGGCTTTATGGCGTAAATAATGATCCATTATAACCAATGCAGACATGGCATCAACAATAGGAACTGCACGTGGCAATACACAAGGATCGTGCCTGCCGATTGCAGCCAAGGTTGTATGCTTAGCGGAACGTGTTACTGTCTTTTGTTCTTTGGAAATAGTAGCCACAGGTTTAAATGCAACCCGGAAATAAATATTTTCTCCTGTGCTTATTCCACCCAATGTGCCGCCAGCATTATTGGTAGAAGCGGTTATTTTGTTGTTACTTGTAACAGTAAATCTGTCGTTATGTTCACTGCCTCTCATTGTCACACCATCAAAGCCTGAACCAAATTCAAAGCCTTTTACCGCATTAATGCTTAGCATAGCTTTACCTAAATCAGCAGGCAGTTTATCGAATACAGGTTCACCAATACCCGGCGGAGGATTCTTAATAAACCCTTTTACAATCCCACCGATAGAATCGCCATCTGCTTTTACCTTTTCAATCAACTTTATCATCTTATCGGCAGTAACCTTATCGGGGCAACGAACAATACTTTTATCAATGCTTACTTTGGCTACTTTGTCAAGGGCAATGTTTGATTTTATGTTTCCAACCTGCTCCACATAGCTCAGGCATTCCGTACCGAATTTTTCAAAGAGGTATTTTTTTGCAATCGCTCCCGCAGCAACCCTAGCTAATGTTTCCCTTGCCGAAGCCCTGCCGCTACCTCTCCAATCACGCAGGCCATACTTTAAATCGTAAGTATAGTCCGCATGCGAAGGGCGGTAAATATCTTTCATCGCCTCGTAGTCAGAAGGCTTGGCATCTTTATTGAATGTAATAAGCAATATAGGTGTCCCGGTAGTCTTTCCCTGGAAAACACCCGACATAATATGTATGGTATCTGACTCTTTACGTGGTGTAGTTATCTTACTTTGTCCCGGTTTACGGCGGTCAAGTTCAGGTTGAATATCTTTTTCAGACAGTTTCAAACCCGGAGGGCAACCATCAACCACCACACCTACAGCAGCGCCATGCGATTCCCCGAAAGTTGTAATACGAAATAACTGTCCAAATGAATTTCCGGGCATAGGTTATGAATTAGTGATGATTTTATAAACAGATTCCATTTGCTTGCGGGTCATTAAGCCCGGAGCTATTTTGCTTCCTTCTAACGATGCATAGGTAAGGTAACTGCCCATAGCAGGGAACATAACCCTCGTAAGTTTGCCCATTTCCCCCATTCCAATTACAATGAGTTTTTCTTTTTCCTTCTTCTCTTTTAAAATATCAGCCAATGTAAAAACATCTGAAGGCCCGTTGATCATGGTCGCAATTTTAATTATGGCTGGTTCTTCTCTCCTCATCCTGGCCAGTACTTCCGCCAGTTTTTTGCCTGAGGGAGTAGATTCAAAATCGTGGCAAGAGAGTAATAGCTTCTTTCTTTCTTTTGAATCCAGGCTTTTCAATAAAGAATTCCCCAATGAAACATCTACGTAATCGAACCCGGAATGAAAAGCCTTTTTAAGAATTGCCTTATGTTCTTTTGCATCACCCGAAAACAGCCCTCCTTCTTTTACATGCCTGCATGTAAATATGGATGAGATAGTAGCCTTTCTTTTAATAGTATCAATATCCTCTTCTTCAAAATCTTTAATAGAATCAACACGGAGTTCAAGTTTAGCTGAACCTTCTTTGGCCTTATTCAAATGATCCAGGAAGACAGGAAGTGTATTCCCTTCAACAACAGTACATATTTTAAATGGTACCCGCATAACTTGGTTTAATATTTAAAGCATTCCTCATTGCTTCTTCCGGTGCTTCCACTCCTGTATATATTTCAAACTGTTTCATTCCCTGGCGGAGTAACATTTCAAGCCCGTCAATGGTAATGGCTTTCTTTTTTTCCGCTGCAATTAATAATGGTGTTCCTTCAATACTATAATTTATATCGAATACAATCTGTCCTTTCTTTATAAGCTTCTCTTCAATGGGTAAACCATCATTGTTCTTACCTATAGGAGTTGTATTAATTATAATATCTGCACCTGAAGCTTCGCCTCTTTCCTCCCACATTTCAGATTTACAACCAAACGCCTTAGCTATTCCCTCTGCTTTCTTTTTATTACGGCTATATATGCTTACTTTACTTTTTTCTTTCACCAAACCATACACAATTGCCCTGGCAGAACCACCTGAGCCCAGAACTGCAACTTCTCTTCCGGTTAGTTTAGTGTATTGCTTAAGGCTTTCTATTGCTCCTGGACAATCGGTATTATATCCCACAAGCTTACCTTTCACATTCAATACTGAATTTACCGCACCTATCTCTTTTGCAGTTTTATCAACCTTATCTATAAAAGGAATTATCGTTTCCTTGTGCGGAATAGTTACCGCCATAAAGTGTATTGTCCCTTTAGCTTTCTCCACAAATTTTTCAAGGCCTTCAGTCGGCACTTTTATTGCCTCAAACAAATACTCTTTATTAATTCCTAAAGCTTTATAGGCCGCGTTATGCATTTTAGGAGACAGCGATTGTAACACCGGGTCACCAATTACCACACATAGCTTTATCTGCGGTTTAGTGCCCATAAGTAAAGCCGTATTTATCAATAATCATCTGCACTATTTCTTCAGGGATACGATTATCGGTATTGATAATTTCGTCAGCAAACTGGCGATACAAAGGCAATCGTTCCGCGTATAGCAGCATTGCTTTTTCCTCCTGCCTGAACAATGGCCTTATAGCTGTATTCTTCAATCTATCCTTTGCCACACTAAAGCTGGTATCGAGAAAAACAACAATAGAGTTTTTCTTTAGCATCTCCATACTTTCCCTGTCATTTATCACTCCTCCGCCACATGATATAATCGTATTAGTTCCTTTCAATGCTTCTTTTATCGCTTCTTTTTCAAGTCCCCTGAAATATGCCTCTCCCTTTGTATCAAAAATTTCATTTACACTGGAATGTCCTGACATACGCAATATCTCTCCATCCGTTTCAACAAGGTCTGCCTTTAATTCACTTGCCAGCAAGGAAGCAACAGTGCTTTTACCGGCACCCATAAATCCTATCAGCGCAATGTTTCTCATTCGGTATCTATATTTATTCCCATGGCGCTTAATGTTGTCCAGAATGTCGGGAAGGATTTTTTAACTACTTCAGGCGCTTCAATCATCATTCCTTCTACTCTTGTTCCGGCTATTGCAAACGCCATAGCCATGCGATGGTCGTTATACGTATTGATAAACGCCCCTTTGGGCTCTCCGCCTTTTATTTTAATATAATCCGCACCTGCTTCACATTCAACATCCATTTTAGAAAGTTCACTTTGCAAGGCATTAATACGCTTAGTTTCTTTCAACTGCAAAGTCTTCAACCCCGTTATGATAGTCTCTCCTTTTGCAAAAGCCGCAATTACAGCCAGCGTTTGCGCCGTATCTGGCATATCCTGCATATTTACATTCACAGAACTTAATTTGCCGGTACCGGTAACTTCAATAAATGAATCTGTTTTATTCAGCTTGCAACCCATTCGTTCGAGTATATCAACAAATCTTGCGTCACTTTGCAAACTCTTTCCTGAAACATTGGTTACCCTGATAGTGCTTTGAGTTAAGGCCGCAAGAGCGAATAAATAAGAGGCAGATGAAGCATCTCCTTCAACCGTATAATTCGTTGACTTATAACTTCCGCCTGTTTTTATTTGGTATGAGCCTTTGTTTTTCGCAATACCTACTCCAAATTGTTTCATGACCGACAAAGTCATATCTATGTAGGGTTCTGAAACTTGTTCGCCTGCAATATTTACTTCAGAATCTTTTTGCAACAATGGTGCAATCATAAGTAATGCCGAAATAAACTGACTACTAATAGAACTATTTACATTCACATTGCCACCTTTTATTGTCCCGCCTTTTATCTTTATTGGAGGGAATCCTTCATTTTCCAAATAACTAATATTTGCTCCGAGTTGTTTCAAAGCATCTACCAACTCTTTAATCGGCCGCTGATGCATACGTTCAGAGCCTTTCAACGTAATCTCACCGGGAACAAGGCAACATACAGCACTAATAAACCGCATTACGGTGCCGGCATCTTCAACATCCAGTGTTCCTTTATAAGTGCGGAAATTACCGGCTATTCCCTTAACATAAATCACATCTTCCTCTGCCACTATTTCAACACCTAACTGGCGCAATAATTCTATCATTACGGAACTGTCGTTGGAATCAGATGTACCATGTAAAGTGGTAACACCATCTGCCAGGACCGCAATTACCAATGCCCTGTTCGTAAAACTCTTTGAACCCGGAACCTGCACACTGGCAGTTATTGGCTTGGCAAGCGGATGTATGCTGGCTATATTTTCTACTTTCGGAATCATGCCAATATATAATCTATTGCCTTGTTTATAAGTCTGTCAGGTTGCTCTTCATCAATTACGGCCTTGCCTACACCTTTCAGCAATACCCATTTTATTTTCTTCTGCTCATTCTTCTTGTCGCCAAGCATCTTCCCATAAATCTTATTCTTAAACTTCTTCTCTACCCTAACAGGGAGTTGAGCTTTCTGTAGTATTTTCTCTATGCTTTCAAAATCCTGTTTTGTTATCAGTCCTGCAAGTAACGAAAGCCTTGCTTCAGCCACCATACCTATTGATATAGCTTCGCCATGCAGCAAAGGTTCGGGTGTGTCCTGGCTTATCATTTCTATAGCATGGCCGACAGTATGCCCGAAGTTCAATATTTTCCTCAACCCTTTTTCATTACTGTCTTTCGATACCACTTCACACTTTATTTTACAAGAGTCAGCAAGAATCTGTGCCAGTTCTTCCTCGTCCATTGCTCCGAAATCAGCTTCAGAAAGTTTAGCGAAGAGCTTTTTATCAGATATAAGTGCGTGCTTAATTACTTCTGCGAAGCCCGACCTGAATTCCCGTTCGGGCAATGTAGAAAGCATTAAGGTATCACACAAAATTGCCAACGGATTTGTAAACGTACCTACCATATTCTTTAATCCGCCAAAATCTATACCTGTTTTCCCACCTATAGCGGCATCAGTCTGGGCGAGCAGTGTAGTAGGAACATTGACGAATGAAATTCCACGCATATACACACTGGCAACAAAACCGCCAATGTCGCATACCATTCCTCCGCCTACATTTATCAATAACGATTTCCGGTCGAAACCATGTTCTATCATGGAAGTAAGAATCCTTTCCGCAGTAGATAGTTCCTTGTGTTCTTCTCCTGCAGGAATAACAAAATAAGCAGCCTTTTTGCCAAACACCTTGTGAATATCTTCACCCCAGTGATACGCTACATTCTTATCCATCAGCACTCCCACTTTACTGAAGCTATTCAATTCAATAACTGAAGTTATATCAGAGAAAATATCATTCCCAATGTAAATAGGAACCGATACTTTATTACCCGGAACAATTAGTCTTGTATGTTCTTCTATCCTGGCTTTCATGCTTTCACTGTTGTTTTCTTTTCTTTAGGAGGAACAATATCACGGAATTTTGAAAGTTCATTCATTAGCTTTTGTAATTCACCGTGCGAAATATGTTGTGCGGTATCAGTCAATGATGTGCCGGCTTCAATCAATACTCCATCGTATAAATATTCATCTTCACTTATCATCATCTTCATAGCATCCAGGGTGCCTTCCACTATCTTATCTTTCATTTTAGGCCCGAAAGAATGTGAAGGATCAAAATACATTCTCTTCCCGCTAAGTTTCTTTACTTTTTCAGCAGAACTATGCAAAGGCAGGTTCCTGTAAGGCCCACTTTCAGCCACATCAACCCCACGGTGTATATATATTATATCGTGAATTTGCGGCACATAGGTACCGATTCCTAACCATGTTTTCTCCATGCTGTTAAGTCCGTCGCTTTCCCTGCCGACCCATTTCGGGTTTTTAATCCCCAATGACCATGCATTTTTCTTGCTGCATTCATACATCTCCATCAGGTTCCAGCCAATTTGCAATACTGCGGGAGTCCACAATAACAGTTCATGGTCGCGCAACACCCTGTCGCATAAAGGCACTTGTATCAATGGCGCAACTATTTCAGTGGCTACCATCATTCCTGTTTTGCGTATAAACTCATCAGACATGGTTATACTTGGCAGCATTTTCATATCCTTAATTCCACCACCCTGTGCATAGCTGCTAATGTTACTTACAAACACCTCGCGGTCAATGCCCATGGCACCCTCTTTTTCAGTGTAGGACGTGCGCGATTTAACACCTACTATACGCACCCCCGATATTCCCCTTTGTATTTCACCGAAACGGTTTTTCACCTGCATATCGGCAAGGGAATAAACTTCCCTAATATTATCTTCACTTATAGAACATGGACCCGCTATAAGCGCCACCTGTGTATTTTTCATTTTCTCTTTCATAATAGATATAAAAATAATAATAAAAAGCCTTAACTGAGGAGTTAAACCCTTGCTGCTTTAATTTGAGTAAATATTAAGAATAGCAGAAAGAGCTTATTGAATCAGCTCCACCACCAATTTGAAACGGCAACGCCCTTTGCAGCAGCGCCTTTAGCAATAATTCCTGTAACCGTTTTAGTATTCATGGTGCAAAGATATACTTTTTCCTAAAAACCAATTATTTTAACTGTTCAACGCCTTGGCAGCCTTTAGGCTTTCTGGCCGTTTTACCTTGCCGTTAAGGGTTTCTATGAATTTACCCAGGCAAAAGTATTCTTTGGGTTTTTCATATTTATCAAGCGCATTTTCTATTTCACCCTTTAATTGCAGAACTTCATTTTCATTTGCACTTTCAACTACCAGAACCAACTTGTCGCCATACTTTTCATCAGGTACCGATGAAATGAAAAACCTGTTCTTCTTTATAACATGCGATAACTTCTCTTCTATTTTTTCAGGGAACAATTTAACCCCTCCGCTATTAATTACATTATCATACCTTCCCAACCAGCGAAAATGTGTTTTGTCAACAATATCCACCATGTCATTGGTAATAATGATATCGTCACTCAGCATGGGAGCATCTATTGCCAGGCAACCTCTTTCATCTTCTGATATTTTAATTCCGGGGAATAGTTCAAATGCGTCATCCTTATTCTTCCCGCTCAGTTTCTTCAGGGCAATATGACTCAAGGTCTCTGTCATGGCAAACGTAGCGTACACATTATTAGGGCATCCTGACAACACCTTTTCAAATGAATGAACTACAGGAGCGCCGCCTATAATAACATTGTCAATTGATTCAAATGCTTTTTTTGTCTTCTCATGTGTCAACGATTCTTTGACCTGTGAAGGTATCATAGCCACAAAATCTATTTTCTTACCCAATCCTTGCAAGGGGTTATTACCTGGTTCTACTGCAATAATATTAGCCCCGCTTACAAATGCCCTTACCACCATCATTTTTCCGGCAATAAAATCTGTTGAAAGACATAGCAGCATATTTATTTCAGGAGAGAATTTGAAATAATCGCAGGTCATTTTTGCACTTGCAATCATTTGGTTTTTCTTAAACATCATTTGCTTGGGAGCACCGGTAGAACCGGAGGTTTTAACAGCAAGAACATCGGAAGGAGCAAGCCATTCCTTTATAAAAGTATAGAGTGAGCGCTCGTATTCTTTAGTGGTTTTAGCATTAAGTTTATCGTCAGCTAGCTTTTCAAGCTCTGCTTTTGAATATTGCTTCCCGTCTATTTTCAAATTGTCAAACTCCATCTTTAATTTTTATTTAATATTTCTTCTACGTTCCAATTATTATTCCCTTTATACCATAGCCTGGAGTTTTCAATAACCAAAGGAGATGCAATATTATGCGTATAAAGCTGACCGGTACCAAGCCCTTGTGGTAAGACAGCCCCTTCGGAGGGATTTAGGGAGGCCTTGTATGCCCATTGTGCAATGGCATTCAACCCAATGTTTGATTCCAACGCCGATGTTACCCACCATTTGGCATCATACTTTTCAGCCAACGTAATCCATTCCCGGCACGATTCAAATCCACCTAACAGAGAAGGTTTTAGAATAAGATAGTGTGGCTTTACCTCCGCTACCAGTTTCTCTTTTTCTGTAAGAACATGCGTAACTACTAAATCCTCATCTAACGCTATGGGTATAGGGGAGGTCTTGCACAATTCAGCCATCTTTTCCCAATTGCCTTGTTTAATTGGTTGTTCAATGGAATGAATGTGGAATTCGGAAAGGCGCTGCAATTTATTCATTGCCTCTTCATTCTTAAAAGCCCCGTTAGCATCCAAACGCAATTCTATATCATCCGGAGAATATCTTTTTCTCAGTTGAGAAAGCAGGCTCATTTCCTCTTCAAAATCAATCCCACCTATTTTTACTTTTATGCACTTATATCCTTCACGAAGCTTAGCATCAAGCTGTTCTTTCATGAAGTCAAAGCTCCCCATCCATATCAGGCCATTGATATATATGCCTTCTTTTCCTTCTGTAAATTCAGATGGGAACAATTCTCGCTTTCCTCCATTCTCTATATCTTTCAATGCTGTTTCTATTCCAAAACAAATGGAAGGCCATTCCATAAGTTTTTGATGAGGATTAGAAATATATTCATTTATATGATTACATATTTCCCGCAGCTTTTTCTCGTAACCCGGAACATGGTCAATACTTAATCCTTCGAGGGTACTGCACTCTCCTATCCCAACAGTTGAGTCTTTTTCAAGGATAATAAAGTATGTATCACGTTGGGTAAGCACCCCTCTTGAAGTACCTGCAGGGCGCTTAAAATTTAATACATACTTTTTATAACGGGCCTTATACATAGGGTTGTATAACAACACTTATAGCAATGCAAATAACCATGAGTAAGGTAGTGAGTGAAAGTTGCTTGAGGAATTTATCCATGTGCTCAGATTCCAGTTTCAGAATTTTGAATAACTGAATAAGCAACAGCGGAACCGCTACTAAAAATAGCCAATGCCAGGGCGAATCGGCATGCATGTATGTGAACAGTACCATGAAGAGTATGGCCCCGATAATCAGAAAGGAATGATACCTCTTGGCTTTGGCCAAACCCATTCTTACTACAATTGTTTTCTTACCTGAAGCTCCATCGTTCTTAATATCGCGCATGTTATTAATGTTCAATACGCCTGCACTTAAAAAACCTAATGCACATGCAGGCAACAAAACACCTGCGGGCAAAGAATGAGCATGTAGATAAAATGTTCCGCCAACTCCGGTCAGCCCAAAAAACAGGAATACTGCAATATCTCCAAAACCTGAATACCCGTAAGGCATTTTACCAACAGTGTACATAATCGCACCTGCAATACAAACTAGTCCGAGTATTAAAAACCATATAAACTGAGAACCTTCTGTTGCAGTAAACAACAACCAGCAACCCGATACAAGCGCCAGCAACGCACATATAATTATGGCATTACGCATGGCCTTAAGCGATATATCTCCGCTTTGCAAAGCACGTTGCGGGCCTACCCTATCTGCATTATCAGTGCCCTTTACAGCATCGCCATAATCGTTCGCCAGGTTAGAAAGCACCTGCAAAAAGATAGCGGTAAGTGAAGTAAGAACAAATACTTTTAAATTAAATAGACGGAACCCTGCGGCAAGAATACTTCCCATTCCGGTGCATGACAAGGCCAATGGCAATGTGCGTAAACGGAAAGAACCTATCCATGCTTTTAAACTGCTCATTACGGAAACTTAGGGAACTTGCTGAAGTCAGGTTTTCTTTTTTGCATAAAGGCGTTTTTACCTTCTTTCGCCTCTTCGGAAAGGTAATAAAGCAATGTTGCATTACCTGCTAATTCCTGTATACCTGCCTGTCCGTCAAGCTCAGCATTGAAAGATGCCTTAAGCATACGTAACGCAAGCGGGCTTTTCTCCAATATTTTATTGCACCATTCTACGGTAACATCTTCCAGTTTATTTAATGGTACTACTTTATTAACCAGTCCCATATCAAGGGCTTCCTGCGCATTATACTGATCGCATAAGTACCATATTTCACGGGCTTTTTTCTGCCCTACAATTCGAGCAAGATATGATGCACCAAAGCCACCATCAAAGCTACCCACCTTAGGGCCTGTCTGCCCGAAACGTGCATTTTCAGCCGCAATACTCAGGTCACATACTACATGCAGTACATGTCCGCCACCAATGGCCCAGCCTGCTACCATAGCAATAACAGGCTTAGGAATGGAACGAATAAGTTTTTGTAAATCGAGTACGTTCAGGCGGGGAACAGTATCTTTTCCTACATATCCTCCATGCCCTCTTACGCTCTGGTCTCCTCCGGAACAAAATGCTTTACCACCTTCACCAGTCAAAATAATTGCCCCTATATCAGTTCTTTCGCGGCATATTTCCATGGCATTAATCATTTCCTGCACGGTAAGCGGAGTAAATGCATTATGCACCTTCGGGCGATTGATACTTATTTTGGCAATACCTTTGTGCTGGGTGAACAGTATCTCTTTATACTTTTTAATGGTTTCCCATTTTCTTGCTTTCATAGTTACTACATATTTTTACAATTACTATTATACAAATATAGTGGTATAAGATGAAGCAAAGGACTATTGCTTTTTGTTACTTCCTGAAAGCCCTGAAAGGGCAGAATTTGCTAACGCAGGGTGAAGTCCTGCGAAACAAATAAGCTATGAAATGTCAAGCCCTGAAAGGGCAATATATTAATCCCACACATACCTTTCATCATATTCCACTTTATACTTTTTTAAGAATGCTCTGTATTCATCCTGAAAAGTTATTTTTTTGTGATGCTCATGCTGATTCTCGATATAGGCGATTACCGTGTCTATTTCCGATGGATTTACAGAAAATGTCCCGTAACCATCTTGCCAGTAAAAATTTCTGAGTAATTCATCTTTGGTTTTTATCCATTTCGATGAATGCGATTTTACTTCTTCTATAAGTTTCATCAAAGCTATTTTCTTTGATAACATACATAGAATGTGAATATGGTCGATGTATCCGCCTATTTTTATCGGATGGCATTCCAGGTTTTTACAAATACCACCAAGATAACTGTGTAATTCATTTTCATAGGGCTGATGTATTAATGGTTCACGGTATTTGGTACTGAACACTATATGAATGTAATTTTTTACAAGTGACTGTCCCATGACTATTACACCCTTTCAGGGCTTATTATTGGATTTGTCTTTTTTCGATGGGCTTCACCCATCGTTAGTATATCATACCCCTTTGGGGCTCATATTATATTTTCCTTTTTTTCGATGGGCTACACCCATCGTTAATACATTATACCCCTTCGGGGCTTATTATATCTTCTTTTCCCTTTCGATAGGCTAACCTATGATTAACATATCTTGCCCTTTTGGGGCTTATTATACACTTCTTTAGTTTACTTACGTTTTAAGAAATTTAAAATATCCCAATAATACATCAGCGCTTTTTTCATTAGGCGTAAACACTTCTAATATAGCCGGTTTTCCTGTCCGAATGTCCTGATCAGGCGTGCCCTTTTGGGGTTCATAGAACTTTGCCAGCGCTTTTTCCAATCCATCTACATTGTTAGCGGAATAATAAGGAATGTCATACGCCTTGGCAAAAGGCTCAGCCTTCATGGAATGCTTAGCTTCAAAATATTCTTCCAGCAATGGTGTATCCTTTGAATCTATTATACGGAATATACCGCCTCCGCTGTTATTAATTACAATCACCCTCAGGTTTTCGGGCAGGTGCTTATTCCACAATCCGTTAGAGTCGTAGAAGAAAGAAAGGTCGCCTGTTATTAATGTTGTCATTTTGCCTGAACCATAGGCAGCGCCTGCAGCCGTACTTATACAGCCATCAATACCACTTACACCGCGATTACTATAAAAATGAATATTTGTGTGGTCGAGGTCGAACAGGTTGGCATATCGTATTGGTGTGCTGTTACCTAACTGAACATCGGAACCGGCTGGCAACTTAGCAAATACACATTTGAAAACAACGAGGTCAGAAAATGCAATCTGCTCATTATATGTATCCAGTTTCTTTAATGCGTATGCCTGGATACTTAATGCGTTCTTCGCATAATCAGATTCTTTACCATTATTATCTGCAAGCACGCCGAGCACTTCTTTTTCTTCAGCAGGTAACACTTTGGTTAAAGACTGATAGGTATCTATATGGGAAAAAGAAGTAGAAATATGCCAATGTTCTTCCGGCTTATACTTTCTCAGGTAGGCTTTAAATCTTTTTGTAGTAACAGGCCCGCCAAGGGTAATTAATATTTCAGGCTTAAGCTCAGTTTTTTCTTCTTCGGTAAGCGATTCAAAGTAACCATCGATAGTGCAAATGAATTCCTTGTTCGATAAATTAGAAGTAGTTTCCGTCAATACCGCCACTCCGTTATCAGCTAATTTACCAAGCAGTGTATTTAATTCCTTATCAGGCTTATGCAGCCCGCAGATTATCATTTTCTTATTTGCTTTCTGCCATGCACTTATAATTTCCTTAGTTGCTTTATCGCTCAGTTTTTTAGAAACGCCAGCCACTTCAATATTCTTCATGCTTACGTTGGCAACTTCAGCTTCCCCGTATAATGGCTCACGCAAAGGGATATTAATATGCACAGGCCCTTCATTACCCGGTTCGCTCGCCATATTAAATGCTTCAGAAACCACTCTTTCGGTATACCAGATTTCATCGAGATGCAACCCTTCCGCAGGCAATGTATAAGAAGCCTTTATATAAGATGAAAATATACCCGACTGCCTGATGGTTTGCCCGTCATCCTGGTCTATCCATTCCACCGGCCTGTCGGCTGTAAGTACTATTAACGGTATCTTTTGATAATACGCTTCAACAATGGCAGGGGCATAATTCAACACAGCTGAACCCGATGTACATACTAATGCAACCGGCTTGCCCGTTTGTTGCGCAATACCCAAAGCAAAGAAACCCGCACTGCGTTCGTCAATTATGGATAAACATTCAATCTCCTTTTCTGCATCGAAAGCTATAACAATAGGCGCATTACGCGAACCCGATGAAATAACAGCATGCTTTAATCCTTTGGCAACAGCCAGTTTTGCAATTGTATTTACTATGGGCTTGCTGCTGCTCATACCACTTTTAAGGTTGGCGCCATAACCGATAGCAGCGTTTGCGCTTTCATAATAGTTTCATTCCATTCTTTTTCAGGAACTGAATCGGCCGTTATGCCACCACCTATATATAAGTTTGCCCTGTCGGGGAATAGCTCTCCACAACGCAGGTTAACATACCATTCCGTTTTACCATTCATATTGCAAGGGCCAAGGTAACCGGTATAGTATTTACGTTTATGTAATTCTGTTTCGGTTATAAATTCCAATGCTTTATTTTTTGGCAAGCCGCATACAGCAGGAGTAGGGTGCAAATCTTCTAACAAGTACACCATACCTGTAGAAAGCGTTGCTGTAAATTCTGTTTTCAGGTGAGCAATGTTTCCGGCAATGGCATCAACCGGGCCAGACATTTGCACATCGGTACAGTTATTCACCAATACTTTGTGCACATAATCAACCACCATTTGTTGTTCGGCTTTTTCCTTTTCTCCCCATGCAATATTATCGCTTGCAGGTTTTGTTCCTGCCAGGGCAACTGTCTTTACGGTATCGCCTTCCAACGACACCAGTAATTCCGGTGAGGCTGTCAGCCAAACGGTTTCTCCGGGAATAACAACCAATGCAACAAACGCTGAGTTATATCTTTTACAAAGACTCATAAAAATCGCCAATGGGTTCTTGTCATCCACACTCACTTTCTCCACTCTCGAAAGAATAACCTTGTCAAAGGTTCCATTTTTTATAGCCTTAACCGCTTTCTCCACCTGCCGGCAAAATTCTTCCCGCGTAATTTTTGTATTGGCCATATCTTCCCCGCTGATATTCCTTATATCAAAGTGAAGGCCGGCAAAGTCTTCCAACTTACCTGCAAAATGGTTATCCTTTCTGATGAACCAGGTATTGGCATCTTCATCGGGTTGGAAAGGGCTGAATATAAACCCCGGCGATTCCGACTCCACTATGGTACCGGGATAGGTTTCACCTATAAAATGTATTTCGTTGCTACCGGGTAAACGATAGAACACAAAAGGAAGTTCCTGCTCAACACAAGTGTCGATTGCTTCCTGCATAGTCTCTCTGAACAATTCTGCCATACTTTAAATATCTGGGTGCAAATATATCATAGCCACAGCAATTGAGATTTAAGATTTAGGAATTAAGATATAGGATTTAATAATTAGCAACAGAATGCTGATAAGCACGGATAAAAATCTGCGAACATCAGCCTAATCAACTCCCGATAGCTATCGGGAATCTGCGTTCCATTACGTTTTTAACACCGTCCTATTAATATATTAAGGCTGCACCCACTCATTTTACCTGAAAATGATATAATTTTACCCCTGAAAACCCATTAAACTGGTAATGAAATACTTGTATTGTTCCATATTAGCCCTTGTAATTGCAGTAAACTGCCAGGCACAGAAAGAACTTACCCCTGCGAGAGTCACCAAAATTATTTGGGGTAATTGGGTATCGGAGGAAGATTCCAACTTCAGCCTGAGGATTTTCGGAGACACTATAATAGAAACCCGTTCGGGAGATTCCAAGCTGTTCGAATTCACCCTGAAAAAGGAGAGTTGCGACCCTGATGCCGACACCAAACTCGCCAAAAAGACCACCACCGGGTACTATATTAATGAAAGCAGCGCCTACGACGGGGTAGAATACTGCAATGCAGTGGTTGCCATATCTGACAGCTCAATGGTGTGGTTTTCAACCGATGGAATGATGGATTTGAGGAAGAAAAAGTGACTTTTTAAATAGAACGCAGATGACACTGATTCTGCGGATTTACACTGATTTTTATATTGAAACCATTAAACATTCAAAATTTAGCATTTAAAATTCAAAATTTATTCCTATCTTCGCAGCCCTTAATTAAAAAAGTCATGAAAAAAGGCATTCATCCTGAAAGTTACCGTTTAGTTGTTTTTAAAGACGTTTCCAATGATTACGCTTTCCTGTCGCGCTCTACAGCCGATACTAAGGAAACCATTGTATGGGAAGACGGCAACGAATATCCGCTTGTTAAACTTGAAATTTCAAATATGTCGCACCCGTTTTATACCGGTAAGTTGAAGATGATTGATACCGCTGGTCGTATCGACAAGTTCAATACAAGGTATAAAAAGAAAGAGACTACCAAGTAAATTAAAAGTTAAAAACTATAAATGAAAAGCCTTGCATCTATGCGGGGCTTTTTTATTTAGTCGAACTTGTATCTTTATGCTTAGCTATGCATTATAGAGTTATGAGAAACAAAATGAAGGCGATAGGAGCACTTTTAACGTTACTATTAGTTTTTGCAAACTCATTCGGCCAAACTAAAAAGCCCAGTACTTTTAAAGTACGGAAAGCCCAACCCTTAATCTGCTTACTTGCAATAGATAGTGATTATTGGGATAAGGATAATGCTCTTTCAAAGGAACAATTACTGCATACCGGAAAACTCCAGATAGTTGGTAATTTCAAAGACACAATTAAACTTATAGGATTCATTGTTGCCCTTCAAAGTAAACCTGGATCATTTATAGAACGAGTATCACAAAGTGATTCACTAACAACTGAGATGAGAGCCCAAATCAATAGCCAAGTTGATGGTGAATATATTATCATTAAAGGCGTTCAATGTTTAACAAGGAGCGGTCAAAAGTTTTTTATAAATGGTTCAGCAGTAAAAATTGATTCGAAACACAAAATCATCAACAGGAACTTACATTATCCTATTATTCTAACTGCTCTTGTCGGGATAGATAGCTTGAAGGATTCAATATCAAAAACAAAACTGTTACAAATTGGAAGAATTGAAGCCAGAGGAGAAAATACTGACTCTTCAAAAATATTAAGCTTTAGCCTGGAAATGGGCTTTTATGGTTCTGCAGGTTCTTATGAATCAAATAACGAATACTTAACCCCAGAAATGAGAACTCAGATAATGCAGTTGCCCCAAGGGGCTTATATTATTTTTAAAAACGTAAGATGCCGCTTATCAAGTGGGAAGATAAAGTTATTAACTGATATGTCTCTTCGCATTATCCAATAAACTCACATTTCTCTTTTCTTAGTTTAATTAGATTAGAATACAAGATTCTATTTTTTTACTATTTTCACCCCATAATAAGTCAATACCGAATTTTATGAATTTACATGAATACCAGGGCAAGTCAATACTGAAACAGTTTGGAGTGCCCATACAGGAAGGCATTGTAGCCAACACCGTTGATGAAGCTGTGAACGCAGCCAAAGAATTACAAAAACAAACCGGCACGCAGGTGTGGGTGGTAAAAGCCCAGATACACGCCGGCGGACGCGGAAAAGCAGGTGGTGTGAAAGTAGCCACTTCGCTTGATGCAGTGAAGGAAAAAGCTACCGCTATACTGGGTATGAACCTTATTTCGCGCCAAACAGGCCCGCAGGGAAAGATAGTACACAAGATACTTATAGCACAGGACGTTTATTACAGCGGCCCGGGCAAAACAGCAGAGTTTTACCTGAGCGTTATGCTAAACCGCCAGAAAGGAAGGAACATGATCGTTTACTCTCCTGCCGGTGGTATGGAAATTGAAGA
>Ga0206855_10098_pt1 | contig 27568 bp, 23 predicted proteins | sample Alteio_BWOrgCont_51_FD_152637 | JGI IMG/M metagenome (GOLD analysis project Ga0206855, IMG submission 152637) | Enriched cells from forest soil in Barre Woods Harvard Forest LTER site, Petersham, Massachusetts, United States -... | ecosystem: Environmental > Terrestrial > Soil > Temperate forest >...
TCTCCACCTGATTCTCTTATAACAGGAGCGCTTTCACCGGTAATGGCGCTTTCGTCAATTGATGCAAGGCCCTCTATTATTTCACCATCCATAGGTATAATGTCGCCGGCTTCACATATAAATACATCGCCTTTCACTAAAGTAGATGAGTTTACAACTTGTATTTCTCCCACATACATTTCACCAATAGGCAATACTTTTTTTGCCGGGGTTTCTTCACGGGTTTTCCTAAGTGAATCTGCCTGCGCCTTTCCACGTGCTTCCGCTAATGCTTCAGCAAAGTTGGTAAACAGCACGGTAATAAAAAGTATTAGGGTAATGATCAGGTTGTATAAAGATGTACCCTGTGTCTTATCGTGATTAATTAATATGTTAGCAGTTACAATAGCCATAATAACAGTACCCACTTCCACCGTAAACATGACTGGGTTATGTAACATGGTTTTAGGATTCAGTTTTACAAACGAATGCCTTAACGCCTGATTAACCAAATCGCTTTGGAATAATGATGTATTTCTTTGTCTCTTTGCCATAATTTCTGATTTATGAATTCTGATTTAAGAATTAAGATTTCCCAGCAATTTTGTAAATCATACATCTTAGATCATATATCTTATATATTTTCATTACTTATTTCATATTAAAATATTCCGCAAACGGACCTAATGCCAGTGAGGGGAAGAAAGCGAGCGCTGCAATAATTATGATTACTGCCATGGTCATCAACCCGAAAGTGCCTGTGTCCGTCTTCAATGTTCCTGCTGATTCAGGTATATATTTCTTTTCTGCCATAATACCAGCTATAGCCACAGGGCCTATAATGGGTATAAATCTTGAGAATAGTAATACGACACCTGTAGTTATGTTCCAGAATACATTGGTTGGAGAACCCGGTGTAAAGCCAACATTCAGCCCACCCATAGCAGAGCCGTTATTAGCTGCGCAGGATGTATATTGATATAGCATTTCTGAAAATCCATGATAAGTTGGGTTGCCCAACCAGTTCTTAGGCTGAACTCCCCAATTTATCGATGGGAAATAAACCAAAACATAACAAGCTAATGCGCTAAAAGAAAGAATAAGGAACGGGTGTAACAGGGCAGCTATAGAGGCAATCTTCATTTCTTTAGCTTCCAATTTATGCCCCATAAATTCGGGCGTACGGCCTACCATAAGGCCTGATATAAATACTGCAATTATTATAAATATATAGTAGTTCATAAAGCCTGCACCGCATCCGCCATAAAAACAGTTCACCATCATGGCCATAAGTTGTGAGGCGGTTGTCATAGGCATATAACTATCGTGGGCGCCATTGGCAGAACCGGTTGAAATAATGGTTGTAACTGTGCTCCAATAAGCAGTGGCCGGCACACCGAAACGTACTTCCTTACCCTCCATTGCCGTATTTGTCGGGCTTATACCCATTTTGGCAATTTCAGTATTACCTTTTATTTCAGCTTGCATAGTTGGTATAAGGAACATTAACATTCCTATGGTCATTACTCCGTATATTATGTATGCAAATTTTTTCTTCTTCAAATAAAATCCTAAAGAAAATATCAGTGCAATCGGAATTACAACCTGGGCTATCATCTCAACCATATAAGTGAGGTAGTTAGGGCATTCCAATGGATGCGCTGAGTTTGCACCAAACCATCCGCCGCCATTAGTACCTAAGTGCTTAATAGCTATCATGGCTGCAGCAGGGCCACGAGATACCTGTGTGGTATCTCCCTGCATAGTTATGACGGTATCTTTTCCTTTATAACTGGCTGGTGTACCGTTAAATGCAAGTATAATTGCAACAAGTGCCGCACCGGGCAATAAGAAACGGGTAATGCTCTTCACAAAATAATCCCAGAAATTACCCAATGTTTTTGTGCTTTTTTCTTTCATGCCCTTATATATAGCCATCATAGCTGCAATAGCTGTAGCAGCACTCATAAAGTGAAAGAACATCAGCACAAAGATTTGCGTGAAATAAGTAACACCTGTTTCGCCGCTATAATCCTGCAGGTTACAGTTAACCAAAAAGCTTATGGCCGTGTTGAATGCAAGATCAGGCGTCTGGCCAACGTTATGGTCGGGGTTCAGTGGCAGCTTATCCTGGTAAATAAGCGCGAAGAATGCATATATCAACCACAATGAACTTATGGTAAGCATAGCCTTCATCTGCTCTTTCCAGTTCATTTCCTGGGTAGGGTCTATGCCGGAAAGCTTAAAGATAAGCCTCTCGAAAGGCTTAAGAAAATCTGTCCATACCTTTTCACCTGAAAAAACCTTTGCTATGTATTTTCCAAGCGGAATTGCCAGCAATAATGTTATTCCATATGTGGCTATTACTCCTAATAATTCTGTATTCATACTCTTATATCAATAATTCAATATTTCACTAAAACTTTTCCGGCTTAATAAGCGCGTAAACCAAGTAGCAAAACACTGCTACACATACTATAAATAATACAGTCATCATAATATTTAAATTTTATCGAAGAAGTTTATTGATTTAAATAACAACCACATTCCTACTACGCAGCCAGTCAAAAGAATTATCGTTAACATATTTCTCGGTTTTTATAATTATTGAAAGATAATTTTCATATTCCAAAAGTCATATACCATTCAGCCTTTACATATGACATCCATCATTTCATCAAGTGAGTTATATCAATTATTTATGGATTACAGCTATTCACCTGTCTTTTATATTCATTCAACAAGGTGGGAGGTAACAATTCCTTAACTTGTTTGGAAACTGCATTTGTCATATCAATGAACGTTGTTACAGAAAACAAATACACATTTTCCATTGCATTTTGCACTTCCTTGCTACCTGCTTGCAGCAGTTGGCCTGCTACATTAAAACAATCTTGTATTACAGGAAGGTTACCTTTTTTTATAAGCTCAATAGTATAGCTTGCAAACCTATCTACCACTTTGCATAAGGCACATTCATCTGATTGTTCAATATGCATATCCGGAACGCTGCGTTGAAGTATCTCCTTCACATCTGTTCCGTTAATTATTGCCCGGTCAGTTTCCATATTTTATTTTTTGTTCACCTATAGTATACCAAATGCCATGCCAGAATGCACGCTTCAATTTACATTTAATTATATATTGCTGATAACTAATAGATTAACGCTGAAATGCTATAGGTAAAACCTTATAAGAAATCGTTAAAACCCTTCCGTTTTGGTAGGGTTATTTTCAATTTGAAAGGGTAGGAAATTTAACAAATGATTTCATTTTCGCCAAACGAGCACTAAGTTCAGTATACAGATATCTTAATGGATAAATTATTTTTAAGTTTGACGTAAATAAGAATATCTGAAAATCATTAATTCTAAACTATTATGGACTCTCAACTTCAAACTGTCTCCAAAATATTTACTGAAAGATTATACCGGATTCCTGATTATCAGAGGGGATTTGCATGGGTTGAAAAACAAATAAAGGATTTCTGGAATGATGTAATTCAATTACAATCAAGTAAGAACCATTATGTCGGTGTTCTAACACTTGAAAAAGTACCCAAAGAAATTTATTCAACGTGGGAAGACGATAAATGGATTATTGCTTCGAAAAGCTTTGAACCCTATTATGTAGACTTGGCTTCATGAGAAGTAAATAACCCCAAGGAGTTTCTTATGATACTTTGATTTGGGGGCTTTTCATTTTGATAAGATGGCTGATGGGGGTAGTTAATAAGTTCTACATGCATCTTACTCCTATAATATATATATTGTTTATTATTGTATATAAATTATTAATTAAGCCACTATGGAAGATAAAAATGCATTCATTGAACAGGAAGAAGAAAAGAACATTACCTGGGAGGGCAATCATCAGAAAATTATAAGCTTTATAAATGAAAAAATTCAGTATTGGATGAAGCCTCCCCCAACTGTAACTGAAATAGCTAAGGCTACCGGATTAAGCCGAAAAACTATATATGAGCACCTCCGCGAATGTAAAACACACCCTGAATACAGGCAACGTAAAGACATGTTCAATATGCTGGAATCTGAAGTATTAATGAAGATATGTTCTTCAGCAATAGGAGGAAATACCCAGGCAGCAAGGTTGTATCTTGAGCTTACAGGTATTATACAGCCAGCCGGGAGAGCAATTCAGACTATTGTGGGTAATACCAATGTGCAAATAAATGGAATGGTATTAAATCAACAGGTGCTGCAAAATCTTAACGCTGAACAATTGAAAAAAATTGAAGAAATAATAAAACCTGCGTTACAGATAAAAGAAACGGCAACTGTTTCTATTGATAGTATTCAAGAGCAGGAAAAAAGTAAACAAAAGGTAACAGATACGGCTCGTAATGGTTAGTTAAATATTTGATTATAAGCACATTATGTTTACCGACCAGCAAAAAAGTGTTACCCATGCATTAGTACTGAAAATGAGGCGGTTTAGCAAAAGGCTATAACTTATATTCTTCCAGCTTGCGGTACAATGTGGTTAATCCAATACCTAACAGCTTAGCTGTTTCGGTTTTGTTTCCTTTGGTATAGTCAAGCACCTTTTTTATATGTTGTTTTTCAACTTCAGTAATGGAGAATGAAGAATTAGCTGAATCAGCGGCGGCGTTTCTTATTTCAATTGGTAAGTCATCAGCAACTAAAACTATATTGGTGGAAAGAATAGCTATACGTTCCATAGCGTTCTTCAACTCACGAATATTTCCTTTCCATTGGTATGACTTAAGTTTCTCAACAAATTCGTTGCTCATTTGCGGAACAGGCTTATTTACTTTTTCCGAAAACTGGGTTAGGAAATACAGTGCTAAGGGTTCAATATCTTTGGGGCGCTCCCGCAATGACGGTAACGAGATTTGGAAAACAGCGAGCCGGTAATAAAGGTCGGAACGGAAATTACCCGTTTCAGCTTCCTTTTGCAAATCACGGTTTGTGGCTGCAATTACCCGAACATTTACCTTGGTGGGTTTACTGTCGCCAACCTTTAAGAATTCATTTGTTTCAAGCACCCGCAAGAGTTTAGCTTGCAATTCAATATTCATTTCCCCAATTTCATCAAGAAAAATTGTTCCCTCATTGGCTTCTTCAAATAAGCCTTTGGTGTCTTTCACGGCTCCCGTAAAAGAACCTGCCTTATGTCCGAACAATTCACTTTCCAGTAAGTCCTTTCCTAAAGCAGAGCAGTTAACTCCAACAAAATTCTTATTTCTCCTGTTGCTCGCATAATGTATGGCCTGGGCGAACACTTCTTTACCTGTACCTGTTTCGCCCAACAGCAATACTGTTGAATCGGTAACAGCAACTTTCTTTGCCATTTCAACGGCATCTTTTATTTGCTTTGAAGTACCTAATATGCTTTCAAATGCATATTTCTTACTGACTTTCTTCTCAAGCTGCTGAACCCTAAGTTGTAGCTGGGCTTTGTCTACGGCGCGGTAGAGCAATGGAATAATTTTGTCGTTATCATCGCCTTTAGTCATGTAATCGAATGCGCCATTCTTTATTGCCTTTACACCATCTGCAATTGTACCATAAGCAGTTAAAACAATAACCTCTGTTGCAGGGTAAGCAGATTTTATCTTCTGAGTAAGTTCTACACCGTTCCCGTCAGGTAGCTTAACATCGCTAATAACGACATCTATATTTTCTGCCCCTAACTTTTTAAGCCCATCTCTGGCATTAGCCGCCTCGAAAACGGTATAACCCTCAAGCCCGATTATTCGAGATAACAGGGAACGGAGTTTATCCTCATCATCAATTATAAGTATAGTGCCTTTTGACATATCTTGAAATAAAACGAAGTGTAAATTTGTTTAAAACCGCCTTACTTATTAAAAGCCTTCAGGCGCAACATGGTTATTACCCTTTTGGTTGAAAGGGGGAAGTCTCCTTCCATCATCCAATTATAATAAGAAGGTTCACTTTTAAATATTTCCATTACAGACTTTCCTTTATGTTTTCCAAAATTGAAAACCTCAACCCCATTTTTATCTCTCACTATTCTACCGGCCAGATCAACATTATCGGAGGCTGAAGAAAAAGTGTGAAGAAAAGATACATTAGGTTGGAGAGTGCTGTATTTATCTAACTGAGCCATTAGAACTTCAAATGTGGCACGTACGTCTGCTTCCGCAGTATGGGCATTTACTAAATCTTTACTGCAATAGAATTTATATGCTGCAGCAAGGGTGCGTTGCTCCATTTTATGGAAAATATTCTGCACATCAATGCACTTACGGTTTTGCATATCAAATTCTATTTCAACACGCAAAAATTCTTCTACCAGTAAAGGGATATCGAACTTATTGCTATTATATCCTGCAAAGTCGCAAGATTCAAGTATCTGGTTCAATTTGGGTGCCAGTTCTTTAAAAGTGGGAGAATCTTTAATGTCCTTATCATATATGCCATGTATAGCAGATACAACTTGTGGTATTGGAATAGTTGGGTTTACACGAAAAGTATGAACTTCTTCAACACCATCGGGCAAAAGCTTAAGAATGGAAATTTCAACTATCCTATCAGAACCAATATTGGTACCTGTAGTTTCAATATCAATGAATGCGATTGGGCGGTTGAGGCTTAGGCTTGTTTTTGTCATTGGTTGGAGGGGATGTTTGAGGGGCTTCTTGTTGTGGAACTAATGAATAGTCTTTTACAGTTTCAGGTTGAAACGAACTGAGATCAAATACAGTCAATTTATCTTTAAGTGTAGGAAATCCCTCACATTGAATTGTTATGTCATAACTTCCCGGTATCAATGCCATTACATAATGACCGTTTTTTGTTGGCTTGAATATAAGCGGGTCAAGGTCTTTGTTTTTTGTATCAACGGCAGTAATAGTAGCTTCCATTGGTTTGGTAGAATCACCGGTAATTACTTTTCCACGCACAATAGCATATCGTTGGTTGTCATGAAAGATTATCCTGTAAATATCGAAATCACCAAATCCGTCAGGATGCACTCTGGAAATGTATGCAATATGATGATTTGAAGTAAAGGAAATACATCTGTCGTCGCCACTTGTATTAACAGGAAAGCCAAGATTCTGAGGTTTGCTCCAGCTATTACTATCCAGGTTCGTCCAATGCGTTTTAAACAGGTCAAAATCACCCATTGTGCTATGACCTTGTGAAGAGAAATAAAGAGTAGTGCCATCTACATCGAGCCAGGGAAAATCCTCTTTATATTGCGTGTTGACGTTGGGTCCAAGATTTTGCGGAGTGGCCCATTCACTATTTGGTAATTTTTTAGTCATGTAAATATCTGTTTCTCCATATCCACCGGCTCTCATACTTGCGAAGAAAAGCTCATTCCCGTCTGGTGAAACACTTCCTGATGTTTCAAAACCACTGTTGATAGCATCATTGTATTTTACAGGTTTTGAAAAAGTATTCCCTTTACGTTCACTGTAATAAATATCTCCTAAATCATCTATATGGTCGAGGTATACTACCAATTCACTAGCAGATGGATTAAGCCCAACTGCTTCCTCATCATCCTGTGTATTAATCTGTGTTCCAATAGATTTTGCCTTTTGCCATACTCCATTTACTGCATGTGATATGTAAATATCAGAGGAATAGTACCCATCAATTTCAGCTTGCTGCGACGGTCCCCCCGGGCGCCGTGTTGTAAATATAAGTATTGACTCATCCTGGCTTACAAAAGGATAGTAATCGGGATATGGGCCGTTAATATTTTTACCCACGTTTTCAAAAGAGACATTCAATGGGTAGCGTATAAGCTGAATACCATTATTGCATTCTTCTATTTCTTTATCCGCCTTTGCTTTATCTGTTGTACTGGCTTTTTCTTTGAATTTATTAAATGCTTTAATGGCTTCGGTAAATTTATTGGCATAATGATAGGCTTTACCAAGTTCGAACCAAACCTCATCATCAAATTTCGATTGCCTGGTTATCCATTCAAAATATTGAACAGCCAGGCCTTTATCTACATTACTTTTTAAATAACAAATACCTAACTTATAGTGATATTCAATGCTGTTAGGCTCCGATTGAAGAAGGTCTTTATACCCTTTCATAGCAGCAAGATAATTCCCATCTTTAAAATAACCACCTGCTTCGCGAGGGTCAATAAATTTTTGAGATAAGCTGCTTTTGGGAAACCCCACACTTAGAATTAAAATAATAACCGCAATAGCTTGATAGCCAAATAATATTTCGCCTCTATGTTTCATATTTCCTTAGCCCCTGTTCTCTATATGATATGCCTAAATGAAGTATAGTTGTAATTTAAAATTCCTGTAAATCGGACTGGTAATAGTAGCTTATTGTTTTGTATTTATACAGTTTTAATAAATTTATAATTCAGAGACCGACTTAAAACTGCACTAATTTAATAAATAAATGTTATTCCCTGTTTTACTTTTGGTCTTTGTGTTCACCATTATTTGTAGAGTCAATGGCTGTAACCTTCCAGGTAAATGGTGATAAGGTAAGCGCTTTGCGGATTTCCTTATAGCCGGCGTCTCCCGGCACCTCAATTATCTCAGTATAGAACTCTTTGTTTCCGTTTTGGTACGAAAGTGTGTAGTTTTTGCCTGATGGTACTATAATTGTGTATGAGCCCGTACTTTTTACAGGTTTAAAATCACCTATGCTTTGACCAGTAACATTATCAGTTGCAACAATATGCACTTCGTCAGGTAAGGCAGTGCCATTATCAAGAACGATTTGTCCTTTTATTACAGTCAGAGGCTTTTCGCCTGAATTAGGCATAATAACCTTATAAATATCCAATCCCCCCTTACTATTAGGCCTGTCAGAGTTAAGATACCCATGTTTACTGTCTCCGCTCAATGAAAAATGAGTTTCATTATCGGGAGTATTTATGGGGTATCCCAAGTTAAATGGGTCAACCCATTTTCCGTTATCCAGAAGCTGAGTAAAGAAAATGTCATACCCACCTATTCCGGTATGGCCTTCAGAACTGAAAAAGAAGGTTTTTCCATCAGCATGCATGAAAGGTGTTTCTTCATTGTATGGTGTATTTATGGTGCTTCCCAAATTAACAGCCAAACTCCATTTTCCGTTGGGAAGTTTAACACACCTCCATATATCTTTGCCTCCGAAGCCTCCTGGCCGGTCACTTACAAAGTATAACGTACTTCCATCGGGCGAAACACAAACATTGGTAGAAGAAGCAGGATTATTAATATCTCCTCCCGGGTCTTCGGGGGTATCCCAATGGTCACTATTAATAAAGCTTGTCATAATAGTGCTTGACTTACCATCACCCTGGGTAATAAACAACTCTTGCCCGTCAAGGGTTATGAATGAACTTGCGTTTTCTGTTTTGCCATTAATAGTCTTGTCTAACATGTGCGCAAAAGCCCATCCTGTGTCATTTTTAGGATAACTTATATAAATATAAGAATGATCATTTCCATTTTCTGAAGGGCCATTTATTAAAGGTTTGGCAGAAGTGAATATCATAGAAGATTCATCGGAAGCAATAAGTGCATTGTAGTCGGAGTAGCTGCTATTAATACTATCGCCAAGGTTGATTACTTTGGCGTTGTTGGGAACGAGTATAAACATCCGGGCATTATTGCATTGTTCAATTCTGTGGTCAATTTCACTCAGCGAATCTTTTGAAATAACATGGTCTCTGAAAGACTTAAAACTGTTAATGGCTTCCCCAAATTTATAAGAAGCATGGTATCCTATTCCTAAGTAATAGTAAGCATTGTACGGAGCCGAAACCTGCGCGCTATTTACCGGATTATATGTAGCCGAAATGTTTGTTACCGCTTTTTCAAGGTACCGTATAGCCGTAGCTTTTTCACCGTCCATAGCTATGTAACACCGGCCAATTTTATAATTTATATTGGCACTTGAGGAGTCTGCTTTATATGCACTGCTGAAGTACCTCAGTGCCTGGCTATAGTTCTTTTTAGTAAGCATGTCGTTACCCATGGCAAAGTCCTTTGAATAGGTACCTTTATCCTGAGCATATGCCGAAGCATAAACAAAAGGGCAGAAAAGCAGTAAATAAACATACTTCATACTGCGACAAATGTACATTTTTGCCCGAAAAGAACAGATAATTGGATAAAAAACTTTCAATAAACTCTAAATGGCTTTCCTGACAAAGCTTTCCGTATCTCAAATTTATTATTTTTGCTCCTCTTTTTAATAAAGCTGCTAATAACTAAACCCATGAAAAAGTATTTTTTCAGTACAGTATGTTTAATATTCTCAGGTGTTTGCATACAGGCAGAAGCCCAGGTAAGCGACCCGCAAATTTTGATGACAGTAGGCAATAGGCCTGTAACTCTGCATGAGTTTAAGTCTATGTATTATAAAAACCTTCCTAAGGATTCTCTGAAGAACCAGAAGACATTGAATAATTACCTCACACTTTTCACGGAATTCAGGCTGAAAGTAAATGCCGCAATTGATGCACGCCTTGATACTACTCCTTCTTTCAGGCAGGAAATGAATGAATACAGGCAGAAGCTGGCAGACCCATATATGCGCGACACAGCTGTTGAAAACGCATTGGTTAAAGAAGCATATAACCGTATGTTAACTGACGTAAAAGCCAGCCATATATTAATAAAGCTTGCTCCTGATGCTGCCCCTGCCGATACGTTGGCAGCCTATAACAAAATTATAAAGATTCGCGAGGAAATTGTAAAAAAGCAGATTGGTTTTGAAGAAGCGGCAAAAAAATATTCGCAAGACGACCGTACGGCTGCTAATGGAGGTGATATAGGTTATCAAACCGTACTGGAGGTTTCTTATTCTTTTGAAAATGCATTATACAATACTAAAGTGGGTAATGTTTCAATGCCTGTGCATACTTCTTCCGGGTATCATATTATTAAAGTGACTGACAGGAAACCGGACCAGGGCGTTGTTCAGGTAGCGCATATAATGCTTCGTACGCCGAAGGGAATGTCACAAGCAGATTCATTGAAAATTGTTTCAAAAATTGATTCGCTCTATAGCCTTGTTCAGCAAGGAAAAGATTTTGGTGATATAGCTAAAAAAGTTTCCCAGGATCCATCTTCAGGCAGACATGGAGGTGTATTGCCATGGTTCGGAGTTGGAAGGGTACCTGCTTCATTTGAAGATGCTGCCTTTGGGTTGAAGAATATTGGCGACATATCTAAGCCAATTCGCACTCCTTTTGGCTGGCATATAATAAAGTTGATAGGCAGAAAAGCACCTCCTTCATTTAACGATTCTGTTAAAGAAAGCCTTTCGACAAGGGTATTAAAAGATGAAAGATCGGAACAATCGGTGAATGCGCTTGTTGCAGAAGTTAAGCAGAAATACCAGTTTAAAGAAGAGCCAAAGGCGAAAGAAGAGTTTTACAAAGTTATAGACGAAACCTATTACAAGAACAAGTGGACTGCGGATAAAGCGAAAGACCTGAATGGCCTTTTATTTATGATTGGGGGTAAAGGTATAACTCAACAGGACTTTGCCCAATATCTTTTACATAACCAAACTAACGGTGAGGACAAGGGAGGCGAATTTGCGGTAAACAAGGCTTATCCGAAATTTGTTAAAGAACAAGTGCTGAAGTTTAAGAATGAAATGCTTGAGAAAGAGTATATGCCTTTTGCTGAAATGATTGCAGAGTATAGGGACGGTATTCTTTTATTTGATATTACTGATAAAATGGTTTGGACAAAAGCATTAAAAGATACTGCCGGATTAAGGGCTTATTACAACGATCACAAGACCAATTATATGTGGGGTGAAAGAGCCGATGCTTCTATATTTACATGTAAGGATGACAAGGTAGCCAAAGAAATAAAAAAACTTATAAAGGAAGGCAAGTCAGATAAGGATATTTTAGCAGAAGTTAATGCCAAGGATGCCGATGCAGCAAGTGTGCAGAGCAATATGTATGAGAAGAAAGACAACGCCTTGATTGACGCTAACTGGAAACAAGGAGTATCGGAAGACCAGGCTGTTAATGGTAAAGTAGTATTTGCTGACGTAAGGAAAATTAATCAGCCTATGCCTAAGAACCTGGAAGATGTTAGGGGTATGGTGACTACAGACTACCAGAACTACCTGATGACCCAATGGCTTAGTGACTTAAGAAACAGGTACCCGGTTCAGATTAACCAACAAGTACTGGCGCAAGTAATGCCGCAATAATTTTTCAAAGAATTTTGACCATCCCCATTATAATATTTTATGGGGATGGTTTTTTTTTATATTTGTCTCGGACAAGCTAACCTATGAGTGAGAGAATACTAAGAGCCCTTATGCAGCTTTTTGCAATTATTGCAAAGGCTGAATCTGGTGAAAACATAAAAGGTACCGAAGTAGTACGTTCTTTTTTGAAAGAACAGCTTAACCAGGAATTGGTTGAGCAGTATATAACTTTATATGAACAGTACCTTGAAGAACTTCACCAGACTTCCAAAAAGAAAGATGGTAGTGAGAAAAGGCTGTCACTCAACTCAGTTAAGGTATTACGGATATGCGCTGACATTAATAAAGAACTTGCCCAAAAGCAGAAAATAGTAGTGCTCATTCGCCTGATTGAGTTCGTGAATTCTGAATCGGGCATTTCTCCACAGGAACTTGAGTTTATTACCACAGTATCAGAAAGTTTTAATATTTCTACTGGTGAATTTGCCTGTATTAAAGAATTTGTTGAATCGGATGAAGGTAAGCCGACAGATTCATCTGAATTACTGTTAATTGACGGTGAACAAGAGCCAACTCAAAAGGGAGTAAGGCATATTTATTGTGAGGACCTGGAAGGTAAACTGGCTATTCTGCATGTAGTAAGTGTGAATATGTACGTATTCCGCTATCTTGGTAGTGCTACTATGTACCTTAACGGACAGGTAATTAAGCCATCTAAGGTAAACGTATTCAACCAGGGCGCATCGGTACGTAACCCGAAAATACGCCCCATTTACTATAGCGATGTTGTAGGCGCTTTCCTTAGCAGCAAGTCTACTTCAAGAATTGTATTTGAAGTAAAGCATATTGATTACTTCTTCAATAAGAATAAACAAGGCCTGCACGATATTAACCTTAAAGAAGAGTCGGGCAAGCTTGTAGGTATAATGGGAGGCAGCGGTGCAGGTAAAAGTACTTTGCTTAAAATATTAAATGGCCTTTCAGTTCCAACTAAGGGTGAAGTATTGATAAATGGCATAAGTATACATTCTGATAATCCGGAAATAGCAGGACAGATTGGTTACATTCCTCAAGATGATCTTTTAGTAGAAGATTTGACTGTTTTCCAGAACCTTTTCTATAGTGCTAAATTGTCGTTTGGTAATCTTGATGATGAAGAAATTACTAAGCGTTGCAACGAAGTATTAAGCGACCTCGGTTTATTTGAAGCAAGAAACCTGAAGGTTGGTAATCCGTTGGAGCAAACAATAAGTGGCGGACAAAGGAAGCGTGTTAATATTGCCCTTGAACTTATTCGCGAACCGGGAGTGCTTTTTGTAGACGAACCTACGTCAGGCCTTTCATCAAGAGATTCTGAAAATATAATGGACCTTCTTAAGGAATTGACCTTAAAAGGAAAACTTGTATTTGTGGTTATTCACCAGCCATCGTCTGACATTTTTAAAATGTTCGACAAGTTATTTATCCTCGATACCGGCGGATTCCCTATTTACTATGGTAACCCTATTGATGCTGTTGTTTACTTTAAGACTATAAGTAACCAGGTAAATGCTAATGAGAGCGAGTGCCAGACTTGCGGTAACGTAAACCCGGAACAGATATTCAATATTATTGATGCCAAGGTATTGGATGAGTATGGCGACCTTACCCGTAACCGTAAAATATCGGCAGTTGAGTGGAATGGTTATTTTGTAAAAAAATTCAACCCGCCGCCGCATGAAGATAAGCATGAGAAAGTTCCGCCTGCGGGTTTCTCAGTTCCAAGCCTTATAAGCCAGTTTAAAACGTTTGTAACAAGAGACGTGTTGGCTAAGCTTACCAATACCCAGTATGTTGTAATAAACCTGATAGAAGCGCCTGTTCTTGCTTTGTTACTCTCCTTCTTAGTAAGGTATTACAGCACTGATGCGGAGAAAAAACACCAATATACATTCCAGGCTAACGAGAATATAGGGACTTACATTTTTATGTCTGTCATAGTGGCACTTTTCCTGGGCCTTATGGTGAGTGCTGAAGAAATTATAAGAGACCAGAAAATAAGAAAAAGAGAAGCTTTTCTGAACCTGAGTAAGGGCAGTTACCTGATATCTAAAATAATGATAATGTTTGCCATTTCGGCTATACAAATGGCTTTGTTTGTAGCTGTAGGCAATTCTATATTAAGTATTAAAGGAATGTGGTTCGATTATTGGCTGGTGTTATTCAGTGTTTCGTGTTTTGCCAATATACTGGGACTGAATATTTCAGCGAGCCTTAACTCAGCGGTGACTATTTATATACTTATTCCTTTCTTAATTATTCCGCAATTGCTTTTGAGCGGTATCGTAGTAAAGTTTGACAAGTTAAACCCTATTGTAGGTTCGCAAACCGAAGTGCCTTTTGTTGGCCAGGTTATGGCTTCACGTTGGGCATTTGAAGCACTTACTGTTGACCAGTACAAGAATAATGAATACGAAAGCAAATTATACATATACGATAAGTTTAAGAGCATTGCAGGGTTCCGGAAAAACGATTGGCTCCCGCAAATGAAGAACTCCCTGCAAGATTGCCAAGGGAATTATAAGAATCCTCAAATGCAGCAGAAAGTTACAGACGACTTGTTGCTTCTGAAAAATGAAATAGGTAAACAAATGACAATGTTGCCTGATATTAAGTATCAATATATCGACAGCTTAGATGCGCAGCATTTTTCAACCAATGTTGCTGCTAAAACTTCTGCGTATTTTGATGCTATAAATGACAAGTATATTGAGGAATATAATAATGTAGACCAGAAAAGAGAACAATTGATTCAGTCGTTGACTGTAACACCTGATAAAAAAGCTGAATTTGACCAGGAAAATGAGAACTATTCGAATGAAAGCCTTGAAGACCTGGTTACTAATCACAATGATTTTGTAAGAATTATTGAGGTTAATCATGAACTTATTCAGCGTGCCGACCCTATTTACCACGACCCTGAAAAGTCAAGTTTATTTGGAAATGCACATTTCTATGCTCCCGATAAAAGAATATTTGGCCAATTGTTTGATACTTTCTGGGTTAACATGGGTATTGTTTGGGGAATGACAATATTCCTTTCTATTACGCTTTATTTTGATGCTTTAAAGAGTTTGCTTAGAATGTTCTCAAGGATTAAGTTGCCTTCTTTTAAAAGAGCTAAGAGCGCTGCCAAGGCGTAATGAGTAACTCCACATCTCAAAAAAAAGATTTTTTCAGCTATCTGGCTCAAACCAGCCCTGCACCATTGTCACTTGAGATAATAAGTGCAAAAGGTATTTGGCTGAAGGATATTAAGGGTAAGAAATACCTCGACCTTATTTCCGGAATATCGGTAAGTAACCTGGGGCATGGTAATCCCGAAGTAATAAAAGCAATTAAATCGCAGGCCGACAGGCATACGCATATTATGGTGTATGGCGAATATGTACAGTCCCCACAGGTGAGTTTCGCAAAAAGAATATGTAGTAGTCTGCCAAAATCGCTCAATTCAGTTTATTTTGTTAATTCAGGAAGTGAAGCAGTTGAAGGAGCATTAAAACTTGCCAAGAGATATACTGGCAGAACGGAAATAGTTTCATTCAGCAAGGCGTATCATGGCAGCACGCACGGTTCACTAAGTGTGATGGGTGATGAGGTACTTAAACAGCCATTCAGGCCATTATTGTCGGGAATAAAAATGTTGCCTTATAATAATATTGAAGCACTACAGAAAATAACAAATCGCACTGCATGTGTAATAATTGAACCTGTACAGGGTGAAGCAGGAGTCGTGGTACCTACGAAATCTTTTTTGCAAAGCCTACGCAAACGCTGCAATGAAACAGGTGCTTTATTAATTTTCGACGAAATTCAAACAGGCTTTGGCCGCACCGGAAAACTATTTGCTTTTGAAAATTTCAATGTAATACCCGATATATTAACAATAGGTAAGGCAATGGGTGGTGGGCTACCATTAGGGGCTTTTGTGGCTGATAAGAAAATTATGTCTTCTCTCTCCGATAATCCTGCATTAGGGCACATAACTACATTTGGGGGACATCCGCTTAGTTGTGCTGCAGGCTTAGCTGCATTAAATGTTCTACTGAAGAGGAAACTGTACGTTTCTGCCGCCAAGAAGGAAAAACTGTTTCGTTCTTTGTTAAAACATAAGACTATAAAAGAAATAAGAGGCACTGGGTTAATGCTTGCTGTTCAGTTTGAAAACGAAGCACTATGTAAAAGGATAATAGAAAACTGCATTAAAAACGGTATAATTGCAGATTGGTTTTTATTCCGCCCTGATGCTATGAGAATTGCACCACCGTTGATAATTACTGAAGAGGAGATTAAGAAAGCATGCAAAATAATTGTACAATCTATAAATCAATCTTTATCTTAATACCATGAACGTACTGATTGTTGAAGATGAAAAATCACTTGCCAAGGAAATGCAGACCTTCCTTAAAAATGAAGGTTTTGTGTGTGACATTGCTTACACCGGTAAGGAAGCTTCCGAAAAAATTTATGTGAATCCATACGATTTTCTGTTGCTTGATTTAGGCTTGCCCGATTATGAAGGGTTAGACTTATTAAAAGAAACCAAGGAAGCTAACCAGGAAGCTGCTGTTATTATTCTTACTGCACGCGGCAGTACAGACGATAAAGTAAAAGGCCTTAACCTGGGCGCAGATGATTACCTGGCAAAACCATTTTCATTGCTTGAGCTTTCGTCGCGTATGCAGGCTATTATTCGCCGCAAGCATGGGCTTAAAAAAAGCACTATGGATGTGAATGGCTTTACTGTCGATCTTACTAACCGGAGCATAGCATTTAAAACAACAACCATAAGCCTTACAAAAAAAGAATTTGATATACTGCAGTATTTGCTTATAAATAAAAATCGCGTCATTACCCGTGTTCAACTTACAGAACATATTTGGGACAATGCCCTTGAAGTAGATTATGATTCTAACTATGTAGATGTGCATATTAAGAACCTGCGTAAAAAACTAGGGCAATATGCCGATATGGATTGGATAGAAACTGTAAGAGGAATAGGCTATCGCCTCAACCTTCTCTAATTAACTTCCTGATAGATGAAACTATATTATAAAGTCTCATTTATCAATGCGTTCACGCGTATTCTAATTATAGTAGCATTCCTTGAGTTCGCACCAGACCTTATTTACAAGGCTGCCATTGTCCATACAGATTTTAACCTGGAAAAGAAAAAAAATCAACTCTTTCGTATAATAGAGAAGAAAGGGATGGGTGAGTTTATGGAGGAAGAATCGGACAGCACTTACGCCGATTATACCATTTTCAAGGAGCGATACGTTTCTATTGAAAGAGTAGCGGATATGGGACAAGATACAACTGTAACCTCGAAGCGTGACATTGAAGGAGAAGTTCTTGACTACCGCATATTGAAACACTACTTCCAGTACCACCAGACTAAATACCTGCTTGAGTTGGGTGAAAGTATTCAATATATAACGGACCTTAACTCAATATTAAGAGAAATAGCCTTGTACCTGCTTTTAGTACTCATTACACTTACTGTAGTAATTGACTTATCGGTAATGCAATACTTGCTGCGGCCGTTGAAGAAAATTGAGAACAAACTTATAGCTACCAAACATCCTGAAAAATTCGATTTCAAGCGGGTAAATACTACTACCAACGATTTTCGATATCTAGATAACACGATAAGCGAGATGATGCGCAAGATTCAGAATGCCTTTCATATCGAAAAGGAGTTTATTGCGAACGTGTCGCACGAATTACTTACGCCAATATCTATTCTGCAAACGCGCCTTGAAAATATGATTGAAGCAGGGAACCTGAATGAAGAGGCCGAACAAAAGATACTGGAATCGCAGCGTACATTGGGAAGGTTGAAGCAGATTATCCGTTCATTGTTACTCATATCGCAGATTGAAAATAACCAGGCGCCGAAAGACGAAGAGGCGGACATGAAAGAGTTGATAAAAGAAGTGGCATCAGAGATAGAGGTTAGATTAGAGGAAAAGAATATTACCCTTGAAGTTAACGCGAAGGATGAGTTTATTTATAAGCCATGCAATCGTTCGCTGCTGTTTACTATGCTGTTTAATTTGGTGAACAATGCCGTAAAGTATAATAAGCAGAATGGTAAAATAACTGTTTCGGGATTGTTGTTGAAAGATGAATATAGAATTACGATTACCGATACAGGCAAAGGTATTCCGGCCGAAAATATGGAATCGATATTCCATAGGTTTAAGAAATTTAATACTACGGAAGAGAGTTACGGGCTTGGGTTAGCGATGGTGAAAACTATTGCCGATTTCCATAATATTGATATATCGGTAAGTTCGAAAATGGGTGAAGGTTCTACATTTACCCTTGTATTTAAGACGGCATGAAGCTAAAGCCCAATGAGCTTAAAGAGTTCCTTGATGAAAAATACGAACTCTATAATAAGCCATCTTTTATTGAGAGCGACCCTATTTCAGTACCTCACAGATTCAGTAAAAAGGAAGACATAGAGATAGCCGCCTTCTTTGCTGCAACATTGGCCTGGGGGCAGCGCCCAACAATCATTCGCAATGCAATGAAGTTAATGGAACTGATGGATGATGCACCGCATGAGTATATATTAAGCTCAAATAAGAACGACTGGAAAGCCTTTTCAAAGTTCGCTCACCGCACTTTCAACGGAATAGATGCAATGTACTTCATACAGTCGTTGCAGCAGGTATATAAGACCAAAGGAGGGTTAGAGAAAGCCTTCTCTGCTAAAGGAGATATGTATAATAAGCTGATTGGATTCCGGGAAGTGTTTTTAGGTAAGCAACCGGGGAGAACCGCCAAGCACGTTGCAGATGTTAGCAAGAATGCATCAGCGAAGCGATTGAACATGTTCCTGAGGTGGATGGTGCGCAAGGATAATAAAGGTGTTGATTTCGGAATATGGAACTCTGTTTCGGCGGCTGAGTTGTATTGCCCTATCGACCTGCATTCCGGGAGGGTGGCCAGGAAACTGGGATTATTGAAACGTACCCAGAACGATTGGAAAGCAGTGGATGAGCTAACTCAGAACCTGCGTAAGATAGATGCCAAAGACCCCATCAAATATGACTTTGCCCTGTTTGGCCTTGGAGTGTTCGAGAAGTTCTAGTTGCACTTGCAGCTATCTTTCGATGCCTTGTCTTTCACGTAAAGAATGCGAACCAGGCTGTCTTTCTCAATGCAGATAACATTCAGGTTGCGGCCCTTGCGGGTTTGCCCTATGAAGTTGTAAACCGGGTAGCGCACGTGAATGCTCTGGCTGTTCTTGGTGTCTATCTTGCCGTAGGTAAAGGCATCTATAACCTCATCGCGGGTAATGTGCTGGCAGTTCATCTGGCAGGTAGCGGTATCAGAATAACGTATGGAATCTTTAGTGACCATCTGGTCGAGCTTTAGCATACCGGGAGTAAGGTTTTTGCATCCTCTTGTCCCGAAAATAAAGTAGCAGCCTATGAGTCCCATGGCTACCCCGAACAGGTAAAGGCGAATTTTTCTCCACAAGTCCGAGTTGCCTTTATCCAGCGTGGCCATGTTACTTCTTTACGTTCAGCACGTAGGTATTTGCAGGCACATAGCTTGCAGGTGTTACGCTGGCAGCTACATGCGGTTGTTGTGGCTGAGACGATAATCTGAACGGAGGCTTGTATGAGTTTACATTGATATGCGGAGCAATGATAAGCGATACAATACTCATCAGCTTGATAAGGATGTTCATAGAAGGTCCCGAAGTATCTTTGAACGGGTCACCTACTGTGTCACCTGTAACAGATGCTTTGTGCGGTTCCGATTTCTTGAAGAATTTCTCGCCGTTAATTTCAACGCCTTTCTCGAACGATTTCTTTGCATTGTCCCATGCACCACCGGCATTCGACTGGAACATACCCATAAGCACACCGCTAACCGTTACACCGGCCAGCAGTCCGCCAAGCACTTCAGGGCCGAAAGTGAAACCAATGATAACCGGCACCAGTAATGCAATAGCGCCAGGGGCAATCATTTCACGAATGGAAGCCTTGGTAGAAATAGCCACACACTTTTCATATTCAGGTTTTGCCTTGTATTCCATAATGCCCGGTATTTCGCGGAACTGGCGGCGAACCTCGTTCACCATATCCATAGCGGCACGGCCCACAGCAGCAATCGCCAGCGATGAAAAGATGAAAGGAATCATCCCACCGATAAACAGACCGGCTAATACATCGGCATGATAAATGTCTATAGAAGAAATGCCTGCAACACCAACGAAGGCGGCAAACAGCGCTAATGAAGTTAAGGCAGCAGAAGCAATAGCGAAACCTTTACCGGTAGCAGCAGTAGTGTTACCTACAGCATCCAGGTTATCGGTACGGTGACGTACCTCTTCAGGCAGACGGTTCATTTCAGCAATACCACCCGCGTTATCGGCAATAGGCCCGAAAGCGTCGATGGATAACTGCATGGCTGTTGTAGCCATCATACCCGCAGCAGCAATGGATACGCCATATAAACCTGCAAAATGATACGATACCATTATACCCGCTGCTAATACCAATATGGGCGCAACGGTAGATTCCATACCTACGGAAAGGCCACCGATAATGTTGGTAGCATGGCCCGTACCCGATTGCTTAATAATAGAAAGCACAGGGCGTTTACCCATAGCTGTATAGTATTCTGTTATGGCACTCATTAATGCACCTACTATGAGACCGGTGATAATAGCATAGTACACATCCATTGAAGTAAAGGTAGAAAGGCGCGATGTCATGGTTCCTGAAGGAAGCATCATGGTAACCGCAAAGTAAGAAGCAATAGCCGTTAATATAATAGACGACCAGTTACCCATGTTCAAAGCCTTTTGTACACTGGCAGTTTCGCTGTTTATCTTTACAAACACGGTTCCGATTATGGAGAATATCAACCCGATACCTGCAATGAACATAGGCAGAATGATAGGAGAAAGGCCGCCGAACTTATCGCCGGTAGCATCAATTTCCTGGCCAAGCACCATGGTAGCAAGTATAGTAGCCACGTACGAACCAAAAAGGTCAGCGCCCATACCGGCAACGTCACCTACGTTATCGCCCACGTTATCGGCAATGGTAGCAGGGTTACGCGGATCATCTTCCGGAATACCCGCTTCTACCTTACCAACCAGGTCAGCGCCTACGTCGGCAGCTTTGGTATAAATACCACCACCCACACGGGCAAACAATGCAATAGATTCAGCGCCCAGCGAAAAACCCGCCAGCACTTCAATAGCGCGTTTCATTTCATGGCCTGTTATTTTAGCCCCTTCCGGAACGAATATTTGATAAAATACTATAAACAAACCGCTAAGGCCAAGGATAGCTAAACCAGCTACACCTACACCCATTACGCTTCCGCCGGTAAACGATACCTTCAGTGCTTTGGCAAGGCTTGTACGTGCAGCTTGTGTTGTCCTTACATTGGCGCGGGTAGCTATGCGCATACCTATATATCCGGCTGTAGCCGATAACACTGCCCCTATAACGAAAGCAACAGCCACTATAGGGCTCGAATCGTCAACTGTGGTGCCCGACCAGGCCAGCAAAGCACCGGCCAGAACCACAAAAATTCCTAATATTCTCCATTCAGCCTTCAAAAAGGCCATGGCACCGGCTGCTATAGCGCCGGCTAATTCTTTCATGTTGGCGTCGCCTGCATCTTGTTTTACCACCCATGCTGATGCTAACGCTGTGTAAATGAGGCCAATAATACCTATTAACGGAACGATGTAAAGGACACTTGTCATAGCTATTTTATAGTTTATATGATTTTTAAAGGGCGCAAATATAACAAATAGTCGTTAGTCGTAAGCAGTTAGTCGTTAGTGGCTTAATCAATACCATTTGGGCGTTCCCTTTGGTGCCCTTCTCTGTCCTCTCCCCAAGTCCAAATGGATCCCTATGGGACGGGGAGAGCATTTCTTTATGCAATCGTTCACCTTTCGTAGTTTTCATTATTCACTTTTCATTTAACCAGTTTTGGACAGTTTGGACACACATTAGAGGTAATTTTAAATTTTTAATGATGGATTTTAAATTGAAATAGCATAAAGCGCCCTAGTCATTCAAAATTTAGAATTTAAAATTCAGAATTGAACGAGGCACACCTATCCTTCCCCATGCCAAAATTTGGCATTTCATGGCATTTTTTAGCCTTTTTTATTTCTTTTTCGTTCCCTTTTGGTCAATACTAAATGGTAATGATGCATCAAATGGGTCATTAAATTGGTCTGCAGAAGAGAGGTATATTTCGTTATTTGTAATAATCCTTTTCTGGTAATTCATGTCATCATTCCATGCCCTATATTTATATAAGGTGCCTACATTAATTATGCCAGTTTCTTCTGTTATAAATATTTTCCTGGTCATTAGAATTGGAATTATTGATAAAGGTAATGAATAGAGTATAAATATTTAAATTCTTTACCCGCTAAGTTTCCCGCGTTAGGGATTAGTAAAAGGCCCTTTAGGGGTTTGGGGCTGCATAGTGATTGCTTCATACCTCGCAATAACGTGGATTTTAGGGAGATTATTTATCTTAATACCTAATACCCATTTCTTAATACTATAAATATTTATATTTGCCGCGTTAATCGTTTTGTATGCCGAAAGTAACCATTGATGGTATAGAGATAGAAGTTCCGGAAGGCACGACTATATTGAATGCGGCCCGCATGATAGGAGGTAAAATAGTGCCGCCTGCCATGTGTTACTACAGCAAGCTTAAAAAAACAGGCGGCTACTGCCGCACCTGCCTTGTAAAGGTAGCAGCCGGCTCAGCCAAAGACCCCCGCCCGATGCCCAAGCTAATGGTATCGTGTTCAACCACGGTGCAAGACGGTATGGTGGTGCAGAATATTACCTCGCCCGAAGTGCTGGAAGCACGTAAGGGAGTGGTTGAGTTTCTGCTGATTAACCACCCGCTCGATTGCCCTATCTGCGACCAGGCCGGCGAATGTAAATTACAGGACCTTGGCTACGAACATGGCCTGGAAAAGACCCGTTATGAATTTGGCCGCCGCACCTTTGAAATGGTGGACATAGGCGATAAGATAAAACTGCACATGACCCGCTGCATACTGTGTTACCGTTGTGTGCGTGTAGCCGAACAGCTTACCGACCAGCGCGTGCATGGTGTAATGAACCGTGGCGATGTATCTGAAATAACCACTTACATTCAGAATGTAATGGATAAGGATTTTTCGGGCAACGTAATAGATGTGTGCCCCGTAGGTGCGCTTACCGACAGGACTGCCCGTTTTAGGAGCCGTATATGGTACACCAAGCCTATGGATGCCCACCGCGATTGCAAAAAATGCTGTGGTAAAACAATATTGTGGATGAAAGGCGACGAGGTGATTAAGGTTACTGCCCGTTTCGATAAGGACAACGAGGTAGAGAATTTTATTTGCAACGAGTGCCGCTTTGAAAAGAAGAAAAAAGAAGACTGGATAATTGAAAAGCCTACCCACATTGACAGGCATTCGGTAATAGCGCAAAACCATTACGAGAATGTAAAGCAATTAAAGATGGGCCATACACACCTGGAGCAAATGAACCCTGGTAAAACGCCTGAGAAACAATGAATCCCCTAATTAAAAATTTAGAATTAAAAATTAAAAATTAGCAGGATGACTTTCAGTGCTTTTTTAATATATAAGATCCTGCTGGTGTTGATAATCTTCACCATTTCGCTGGTGGTGGCTATGTACAGCACCTATGCTGAAAGAAAGGTCGCTGCTTTTATGCAGGACCGCTACGGACCAAACCGTGCAGGGCCATTAGGCTTGCTGCAACCCCTTGCCGATGGTGTAAAAATGTTCATGAAAGAAGAAGTTATTCCGCAGGTATCGAACAAGTTTTTGTTTGTATTGGGTCCGAGTGTGGCTATGTTTACCTCGTGCATAACCGGGGCGGTAATTCCCTGGGGCACATCGTTGCACATTGGTAACAATTACTACCCGCTGCAGGTAACCGATATTAATATTGGCATACTCTATATTATGGCTATCACTTCTATAGGTGTGTATGGCATAATGATTGGCGGCTGGGCCTCGAACAACAAATATTCGCTGATGGGTGCCTTGCGCGCTTCATCGCAAATGATAAGCTACGAAATTGCTATGGGCCTCGCTATTATAGCCCTGGTAATGCACACAGGCACGCTTAGCCTGAACAAAATTGCCGCCATGCAAACGGGCTGGCACTGGAACGTGGTTTACCAACCGCTCGGGTTCCTCATCTTTTTAATCTGCGCTTTTGCTGAAACCAACCGCACTCCGTTCGACCTTCCTGAAAGCGATTCAGAACTTATTGGCGGTTACCACACCGAATACAGCAGTATGAAACTGGGTTTCTACCTTTTTGCCGAATACATTAACATGTTCATTTCATCGGCGGTAATATCTACTCTTTATTTTGGCGGTTACCACATGCCTTTCATTGGCCACCTGGGATTATCGGAAAATTTTGCAGCCATATTGGGTATTGTTTTCCTGTTTGCCAAGATATCTTTCTTCATATTCTTCTTTATGTGGGTACGCTGGACATTGCCGCGTTTCCGCTACGACCAGCTGATGAATTTAGGCTGGAAAGTTTTGATACCTTTGTCCATATTTAACATAGGATTGACAGGAACCCTGATGTTACTGGCAGGAAGAATTTAAGAAAAGAAAATGCAAGCGTTAACAACAAGAGCTAAAGTAGCGGTAGATAAAAAAATGACGTTGAAAGAACGTCTCTATTTGCCTGCCATTATGAATGGCATGATGATAACACTCCGCCATTTTTTTAAGAAAAAAGTTACCATACAATACCCGGAAGAGAAACGCGAATTTGCGCCTGTGTACCGTGGACTGCATGTGCTGAAGCGCGATGAGAATGGTGCTGAACGCTGTACCGCCTGCGGACTCTGTGCCGTAGCCTGTCCTGCTGAAGCTATTACCATGACCGCTGCTGAACGCAAAAAAGGCGAAGAAAAATTGTACCGCGAAGAAAAATATGCATCGGTATATGAAATAAATATGCTGCGTTGCATTTTCTGCGGCCTGTGCGAAGAGGCTTGTCCTAAAGAAGCTATCTTCCTTACCGACAGGACCGTTGATTCAGAATATAAGAGGGGCATATTTATATATGGAAAAGATAAGCTGGTAGAACCGATGGATAAGGACAAGAGGATTGATGTTTCCAAACGCCAGACTACCGAGGTGGCTGAATTCAAGCAGCACCCTGAGTATGCTCACAACAAATTAAATACTAAGTAAGGCAGGTATGATGCAGGACTCTATACAAAGGTATACCTTCCTTGCTCTTGGCTTTTTTGCCGTTCTGTCGGGCCTTATGGTGGTCTTCACCAAGAACCCTGTGCACAGCGTACTTTATTTAGTGCTTACCTTTTTTGCCATCACCGGCGAATACATTCTGCTTAATGCCCAGTTCATTGCCATAGTTAATATTATAGTATATGCAGGCGCCATTATGGTGCTTTTCCTTTTCGTTATCATGTTACTCAACCTGAATAAAGAAACCGAGCCGCATAAAAATCCTTACCTGAAATTTGCTGCTGTTATTACCAGCGGCCTGTTGCTTATTGTTATTGTAGGCTCGTTAAAGGGTGCCGATAAAGCCATTGCAACGCCTTACCCAAGCAACAAAGGACTTATTCAGAACCTGGCAGACGTATTATTTAACCAGTTCCTGGTGCCATTTGAAGTATCGGCGGTACTTTTCCTGGCGGCTATGGTGGGTGCGGTAATGCTTGGAAAGAAAGATATAAAATAACAATAGAACGCTGATAACGCAGATCAATTAAGATGTCCGCAGATAATTATAAACATACAGAGATAACGGAAAAAATAATTAAAGCATTTTATAATGTTTATAATGAGCTTGGTTATGGGTTTCTGGAGAAAGTGTATGAAAACTCAATGTTAATAGAGTTAAGCGGAATGGGTTTATTTGTTGAAAAGCAAAAACCGATTCGTGTGAGTTACCAGGGAAAAGAGGTCGGAGAATATTATGCTGATTTGATTGTAAACGAATCTGTGATTATTGAGCTTAAGGCAGCCGAAGCATTATGCGAGGAGCATGAATATCAACTAATAAATTATTTAAAGGCTACCGATATTGAAGTAGGGTTGTTGTTAAATTTTGGAAAGAAACCTGAAATAAGAAGAAAAGTATTTGCAAATAAAGAAATCGTATTGAATCATAAACAATCAGCGTCATCTGCGTTCTAAATAACTAAAGAAGTGAGTCAAGAAATACATGGAATTCCGTTGAACTGGTACATTATACTGAGCAGTATCCTGTTCTGTATTGGTGTCCTGGGTGTGCTCTTCCGCCGTAATGCCATCATCATCTTCATGTCTATTGAACTTATGCTGAATGCAGTGAACCTATTGTTAGTGGCGTTCTCGGCCTCGCACGGCGATAACGCAGGACAGGTATTCGTGTTCTTTACCATGGCGGTGGCTGCTGCTGAAATAGCTGTCGGCCTTGCCATATTGGTGGTAATGTACCGGAACACCAAGTCGACAGATATAGATGTGTTAAACAGGCTGAAAGGATAGATGAGAGATATTATACAACAAGTTGCTGGTTTAATTCCGTTGTTCCCTTTAATCGGGTTCATCATTATTGGCCTTGCCAATAAGCGAATATCGAGGAGCATTGCAGGCTGGATTGCCTGTGGCACCTTGCTGGCTTCGTTCCTGGTTGCGCTTATTATTTTCTTCAATGTTCCTGAACAGGGCACCGAGGTGTTTATTTCCAAATGGATTGATGCCGGCAGTTTCTCCGCTTCTTTCTCATTCCTTATCGATCCGCTTTCTTCTTTGTTTCTATTAATTATAACAGGAGTAGGTTTCCTTATTCATGTGTACTCGTATGGCTACATGCACGACGACGATAACCACAATATTTTCTTCGCATACCTAAATCTCTTCGTATTCTTTATGCTCATGCTCGTTATGGGCTCAAGCTACATATTAATGTTTGTAGGCTGGGAAGGTGTGGGCTTATGTTCTTATTTGCTTATTGGTTTCTGGTTCAAAAACAAAGCTTACAACGATGCAGCCAAAAAGGCTTTCATCATGAACCGTATCGGTGACCTTGGTTTCCTGATTGGCATGATACTTATTTTCAAAACATTCGGCAGCACCGACTACCGTAACGTTTTCCTGCAAGCGAAAGGATTTTACGTTGGACAGGAACCTATGACTGCCATTACCTTATTGCTCTTTATTGGTGCAATGGGTAAAAGCGCACAGATACCATTATACACCTGGTTACCCGATGCAATGGCCGGCCCGACACCTGTGTCTGCGCTTATCCACGCTGCTACCATGGTTACTGCCGGTATTTATATGGTTGCCC
>Ga0206855_10100_pt1 | contig 27551 bp, 25 predicted proteins | sample Alteio_BWOrgCont_51_FD_152637 | JGI IMG/M metagenome (GOLD analysis project Ga0206855, IMG submission 152637) | Enriched cells from forest soil in Barre Woods Harvard Forest LTER site, Petersham, Massachusetts, United States -... | ecosystem: Environmental > Terrestrial > Soil > Temperate forest >...
TACGCTCCTGATGCGGTGAGCACGCGTATGTACCGCAGTTTCGGGGAGATGTGTGAGGGGTGGACGAAGAACCTGGCGTTGCTTTTCGGAAATACACTCATTACGGCTGGGTGGAAGCTGCTGGATATTTTTCTCCTGGCTGGTCTTCCGGTGCTGGCATGGTATTTTCCCGGGCCCTTGAGCGCGAGCACGCCGTGGATTACGGCTCGTTTGGTGATTCTGCTGATCTGGGTGCGAACGCTGTGGCGGTTTTATCGCAGGGTGGCCAAGTCGAATTTCCCGCTCGGGGATTGCCTGTTGAGTGTCTTCGGATTGCCGCTGTTTGTATGGCTGCTGTGGAAGAGCTGGTTCGACCATACGGTAACGAAGCGCGTAGTCTGGAAGGGACGTGAATATGTGGCCGGAAGCCGCTGAAGCGGAGTAGCGCGACGCTGCATCTGTTGAATAAAAGAAAATGATCTTGTTAACGAGAAAAGCTGAATTTTCCGCCTCACATTATTACTGGAACGAGGCATGGTCTGCGGACGAAAATGCACGAGTATTTGGCAAGTGTGCCAACAAAAATGGTCATGGACATAACTACACGCTGGAAGTGACTGTCGCTGGCGAAGTCGATGCGACATCCGGCTTTGTGGTTGATCTGAAGCAACTGAAGGATGTGATGGAACGCGAGGTTGTTGCGGTGTATGACCACCGGCATCTAAACAAAGAGGTGCTGGATTTCGCCAAGACAATTCCGACGACCGAGAACATTGCGATTGCGGTTTGGAAGCGGCTCGATGGAAAGATTCCGGGCGCAAAGCTGCATCGCGTGCGCGTGTACGAGATGCCTGACCTCTTCGCCGATTACTACGGTGAGCCATGAGGGCATATTTTTCGCGAAGGTATCGACTCAGCGCCGCGCATCGTCTGCACACAGACGCTTTCACTGAGGAGCAGAACCGTGATGTCTACGGGAAGTGCAGTAATCGGCACGGACATGGACACAACTACGTAATCGAGGTAACAGTAGGCGGTCCGGTGAATGCAGAGACGGGCATGGTGTGTGACCTGGTGGATCTGGATTCGTGCGTACGAAAAGAAGTGGTGGATCGATTCGATCATATGAACCTGAACCTTGATCCCCTTTTTCAGGATCGCGTGCCCACCACCGAGAATCTATGTATGGAAGTGTATCGGCTTCTTGCAGCGGGCTTTGACAAAGCGGACGTGGTGCGGGTGCGAGTGGAAGAGACGAGCAACAACTCATTTGAATACCCGGCAAACGTGCTCTTGGCTGCGGGGCGCTGAACGATGAGTGGAGAAGAGAAGAGAACGACAATGGCGAGACCGGCAATTGTGCGCAAGGCAATGACCACGGGCCTGGAAAACGTTTCGACACAGGACATGTATCGCGAGATTATCCGCCGCTTTGACGAAGACCCGACACGGGATGGACTGGAGCGGACTCCAGAGCGCGTGGAGAAGGCGCTGACGTTTCTGACAAAAGGCTACCGCGAGAATCCTACGGAGATTCTGCGTGGCGCGCTTTTCGATGTGGACTACGACGAGATGGTGATCGTCAAGGACATCGAGATGTTCTCACTATGCGAGCACCATATGCTGCCGTTCTTCGGTAAAGTACATGTGGCCTACATCCCCAATGGCAAGGTGATTGGGCTGAGCAAGATTCCACGACTGGTAGAAGTGTTTTCGCGCAGATTACAGGTGCAGGAGCGGCTGACACAGCAGATTGCCGAGGCAATACAGGGTGCAATTGCACCCCAGGGCGTGGGCGTTGTGATTGAAGCGCGACACCTGTGCATGATGATGCGCGGAGTGGAGAAGCAGCACTCATCGACGGTAACATCGGCGATGGTCGGGGTGTTTCAAAAGCAGAATACGCGCGCCGAGTTTCTATCCCTGGTGCGCGATCGAGGGCACAACGGATTCTGAGGCTTCTCAGTCGAGCAGCTATAGTAATCAGAGTGAACGGGCTTCTCATCGTTGATAAACCTTCTGGCATGACATCACATGATGTCGTAGCGCGGGTAAGGCGGGTAACCGGCGAGTCCTCGATTGGTCATCTTGGCACACTGGATCCCATGGCGACTGGCGTGCTGCCTCTGATGCTGGGCAAGTACACGCGGCTGGCGCAGTTCTTCGGTTCCCTCGAAAAGACATATACAGGGACGATTCGCTTTGGCTTTGCGACGGATACCTATGATGCCGAAGGGCAGACGGTTGGGGAGTGCGTGACGGTATCGCTCACTCTCGAAGAGGTGCGGAAGGCAGCAGAGCCTTTTCAAGGCGAGATCGAGCAGATGCCGCCTCCTTTCTCTGCCAAAAAAACGGGGGGTAAACGGGCCTATCAATTGGCGAGGGCCGGCGAGATGCCGAAGCTGAAGGCGGCGCGGATCACGATCAAGGCACTTGAAATAACGGCGCTGACTGATGGTGCTGCCGCGTTTTCGATGACGGTTTCTGCGGGTGGCTACGTGCGTAGTGTTGCGCATGAGATGGGCCTTGCGCTCGGTTGCGGCGCGCATCTTGCGAGCCTGCGGCGAGTTGCTGCTGGTCCATTTGCGATTGAGGAAGCGATTTCGCTTAGCGATATCGAAGCAGTTTCTGTTGATGCGCTGGAGGAAAGGATGCCGCATCCGCGGACTCTGCTGCCTGAGTTGCCGTCCGTTACGGCAGATGCCTTCTCGATAGGACGCTTGCGCAATGGCGGGGCTGTGAATCTTCCGGAATTCACTTCGTCGCCGACAGTAAAAATTTTTGAAGGCCAGCGCAACCTGATCGCCATAGGGCGACGTGTTGCGGGGACGTTATTTCAACCTGTGGTGGTGTTAGTTTAGCGATTTCCTGAGCAAGAGCGTAATCGCCTGCAGGACATTGATGGCTACCTGCTGATTTCCCTTTTCCGTTGCATGGATGCCGTCTTCCTGCATGGAACCCGGAACTCCATAAACATTCTTGAAGAGGAAGGGAATAAGCGGGACTTTGTACTTGCGCGCCAGCAAGGTGTACGTCTCGTTAAACTGCTGAATGTAATCCGGGCCGTAGTTTGGCGGGAGCGTGATTCCGGCGAGCACAACTTTGATGCCGGCTCCTTGTAACGTTGACACGATCTGATCGAGATTTTGTCGCGTCACTGAAATTGGCAGTCCTCGCAGGCCATCGTTGCCGCCGAACTCAACGACGACAATCTGCGGATGAAGGGCAAGAACGTCTTTTACGCGGTCCACACCGTCTTTTGTTGTATTGCCGTCAATGCCCTGGTTGACGACGTGGTAGGTATACCCGCGGCCGTCCAGATTGCGCTGCAGATAGTCTGGATAGGTCTGGCCTGCGGCGACGCCATGGCCGGCGGTAAGTGAGTCGCCAAAACAAACAATCATGGGACGGTTGAGACCCCCAGGTTTTGTTTGCGCTGTGCATCCAGGATGGAACGGAGTGGCAAGGCAGAGCGTAAAGAGAAGCAGGGCGGCGTGTCGGCGCGTCACATAAGTATTGTAATCACGGGACAGGAGCCGGGAATGATCGAAGTGCGAGGGCTGAAGAAGTCGATTCGCAATGGAAGCCGAACAGTGGAGATTCTAAAGGGAATCGATTTGAACGTGCCGCGAGGGCAATTCCTGGCGATTATGGGAGCATCGGGCAGCGGGAAGAGTACGCTGCTGGGACTGCTGGCCGGATTGGACACGCCGAGCGAAGGCGAGGTATTGGTGGATGGAACAGAGATAAGCCGATTACCGGAAGACCAACTGGCGCAGGTTCGGGGGAAGAAGATTGGGTTTGTATTTCAGTCCTATCAGCTGATTCCTACCTTAACGGCCCTTGAAAACGTTCTGCTTCCTTATGAGTTGAATGCAAACGGAGACGGGAAGAAGCGTGCTGCCGCCCTGCTTGAAGCTGTCGGCCTGGTGGATCGCCTTCATCACTACCCCGTGCAACTGTCCGGAGGCGAGCAGCAGCGGGTGGCGCTGGCTCGCGCGTTTGTATTGGAGCCGCCAATTGTTCTGGCCGACGAGCCTACCGGGAATCTGGATTCGACGAATGGGCAGCATGTGCTTGATTTATTGACGGAGCGCCAGCGCGAAGCGAAGACAACGCTCGTACTGGTGACTCATGACAAGCAGATTGCGGATCGGGCCGACCGGCGAATCTTCCTGCGCGATGGACGCATCGTCTCCGACGAGGTTGGAAAGCAGACAAGCCATGGAGCCTGATCAGAAACCCGCCCTGGGATGGAGCACCGCTATGAAGATTGCCTGGCGTGAACTCCGCGCATCCAGGGCTAAATTCTTATTTGTAATTCTTTCGGTTGCAATTGGCGTTGCGGCATTGACGGGTGTTCGCGGATTCAGCGAGTCCTTCCAAAAGGCGCTGCTCGACCAGGCGCGCAGCATTATGGCCGCTGATCTCTCGGCGCGAATGTTTCGGCTTACGACAGGGCAGGAGGATCTGAAACTGGATACGCTCGCCGCTGCCAAAGGAGTTGATAGGACTTTTGTGACGGAGACGGTCTCGATGGCTTCGCTGCAGGGTGATCCGGTTCCGTTGCTGGTGTCACTGAAAGTCGTAGATCCGGCGAAGTATCCATTTTACGGAACTATGGTCTTGAATCCTGCTGGAGACCTGCGCTCACTGCTCACCGATTCAACGGTAGTTGTAGACGACAATCTGCTGGTACGTCTGCGCGCGAAGGTTGGGGACACGCTGAAGATCGGCGGTCAATTCTTTAAAATTGCTGCGGTCATTCAGAAGGAGCCCGACCGTTTGACGGCAGGTGTGGGTCTGGGGCCACGCGTTATGATGACGCGCAATGCAGTAAATAAAACCGGCCTTCTGCAGCAGGGAAGCCGCGCCACAGAACGATACTTGTTCAAGCTGGGACCGCAGAGTGGCAAAGTTGCAGATGTACGTGGCGAGCTTGAGAAGATTCTGCCGGACGCACAGATCAGCGATTTTCGGGAGACGAGCCCGGCTCTGTCGGAGGGGCTTGACCATGCGACGGGCTTGCTGAGCTTGATTTGTCTGGTTGCCATGGTGTTGGGAGCGATTGGCGTGGGAATGGCGATGCGCGCCCACCTGCAGCAGCGCATCGATATTCTGGCCATCATGAAATCGATTGGGGCGAAATCCTCGGACATTTTACGAATCTATTTGCTGCAGACGCTATTCCTTGGAGCCGTCGGAGGACTGTTAGGCATAGCCATGGGATTAGGTGTGGAATGGGCGCTGCCATTTTTCCTCGGCAGGCTTTTGCCGATTCATCCTCCACTGCGGTTGCCGGTCCGCTCCGTATCGGCGGCGTTTGGAACAGGAATCCTCACGACCGTGCTCTTCTGCCTGCCACCGCTGCTGGATGTTCGCAAGATTCGGCCGAGCATTGTGCTGCGTAAGGTGGTGGACGGTGGCGATGCAGACGGCAAGCTGGGTTTCTGGAAGAAACTTGATGAGAACAAGGCTCAGTGGATTTCTGTCGTGATCATTGTCGTGGCCCTGGCTGGTATTGCGGCCGCGCTTGCCGATTCCATGCTGGTAGGCAAGTGGTTCGCTGCTGCGCTGTGTGGATTGCTGATTGTAATTCTTGGGCTTGCCGCGGTGACACTGCGCGCGCTACGCGCATTTCTCAATCGAACTCGGCTACACCTGCACTCGGCACTGCGGCACGGGTTGGCGAACTTGTATCGTCCAGGAAACCAATCGGCTGCGGTGCTGGCCGCGCTGGGCGCCGGAGTCATGCTGATATTGAGCGTCTTTCTGATGCAGCATGCCATCGTGAACCGAATGAATTACGACGTAATGACAAGCGCGGCGAATATTTTTCTGATCGACATCAGCCAGGATGAGGTGCCGGGTATTAGAGATCTGCTAGCACATCAGCCGGGAGTGGAGAAGAAGTTTGAGTCGATTCCGATTATCTCGGCGCGGATTACCTCCATCAATGGCGTTCCTGTGGACCAGTTGAGAGTGAAAAATTACCCGAAACGACTGCTGTCATCCGTTTCTGTGACATGGGCAGACTCGGCGCCCGAGGGTATAACGGTTCTGCAAGGAACGTGGTGGCAGAAGAGCGACGCAGATGGATTGGCCGTCGTGGATCATGTCGCCCGCAGATTGAATTTGCGCGTGGGTTCGCCGGTTGATTTCGAGTCGGGCGAGACTGCGATCCATACGCATGTTGCGGCAATCTACAAGCCGGAGGGCGAACATGTATTTGCGCGCAGCGAGTTCATTTTGCCGTCGGGGCCGCTTCATGGGCTGCCGAATGTCTGGTATGCGGCGATACATGTGCAGGCGAAGCAAATCCCGCTGATGGAGCGCGCGCTATTCGCTGCGTACCCCACGGTGACGGTGATCAACATTGCGGACATTCTGGATACCGTCCAAAGTGTTGTGCATCAGATCACGCTCGTAATTCGATTCCTGGCGGCCTTCTCGATCCTTTCGGGCGCGATCATTCTGGCGTCGAGCGTGGCCAGCACACGATTCCGAAGGATTCGCGAAGTTGTGGTGCTGAAGACGCTTGGGGCCACGCGAAACCGGATTGCCACGGTCTTCAGTATTGAGTTCGTTGTGCTCGGGCTGTTAGCGGGAGTCGTCGGCGTGATATTCGCCAATTTATTGTCGCGGGTGCTGTTACACCGAATGGAGGTTCCTTACCATCCCGAATTTATGGTGAGTGGAATCGCCGTCCTCGCTACGGCTGGTCTTGCGGTGACAACAGGGTGGATTGCCAGCTTTCGGATTCTTGGACAGAAGCCGCTCGAAGTGCTGCGGGAGGAGTAAGCCCTCTCACCGATCGCGCGATGAGAGGACTCGAAGGTCTTATTCGTGGACCGTGTTCTCGAATTCCTTGCGTGACGTAAATGCCCTCACCAGCAGCGGCATGACAAAGAGAATGGAGAAGACAGTGGTCAGCATTCCACCCACGACGACACGTGCAAGTGGTTGCTGGGCCTGTGCGCCGATTCCGTTGGAGACGGCTGCCGGAAGTAGGCCTAAGCCAGCCGCCATGCAGGCCATCACCACAGGGCGCATCTCATCGAGGCAGCCTTTTTCCAGGCCAGGGTCGAAGCCTTCTTCACGCTGAGCGCGACGAATTCCCGAGAGGAAGACGACCGCGCCGAGAGTGGCAACTCCGGTGAGAGAAGTGAAGCCCACGGCGGCGGATATGCTGAACGACGTGCGAGTGATGAAAAGCGCGAGAATGCCGCCTATCGCTGCGAAGGGAAGTGTTCCGACGACAATGAAAGCATCTCTCCAGGTGCGGAATTGTATGTAGAGAAGTACGAGAATTACCGCAAGGCTTACGGGGATGATATAGGCGAGACGGCGCTGTTCTTTCTGCAGGCTGTCAAATTCGCCCGCCCATGTGTAGTTGTAGCCACTCGGCAACTTTACTTTGTCGGATAACTGCTGCTTGAGGTCCTGAATAGCGCTGGCGAGGTCGCGTCCGCGTACGCTGAACTTGATGGGGATATAGCGTCGGCCGCCTTCGTGATAAATCATGAAAGCGCCGTTCTTGAGGTTGACGTCAGCGATCATGCCAAGCGGCACTTGCGCTCCGTCAGGAGTGGGCAGAAGTATCTTGCTGATCGCTTCCGGCGTGTCGCGGTACTCCGGTGAATAGCGGAGTGCGAAATCGAAACGGCGGTCACCGTCGATGATTTGCGTTACCGGCGCGCCGCCAACCGCAGCCTGAACCACAGCGTTTACGTCCTGGGGTTGAAGGCCGTAGCGTGCGGCCTTGCTGCGATCGATGGAAACCATCAGGCTCGGTTGGCCGGTGACGTTGAATACGCCGATATCAGCGACGCCTTGCACTTTGCTCATGACATCCTGAATCTGGTCGGCGATGCGCGTCAGTTCGTCAAAGTCATTGCCAAAGAGCTTGAGGGAGTTTTCGCCCTTCACGCCGGACATCGCCTCTTCGACGTTGTCCTGAATGTTTTGTGAGAAGTTGAAGTCGATGCCTGGGTACTGCTCAAAATCCTTTTCAATAGCCGCAATCAAGGTGTCTTTGTTGCCATGAAATTGAGGCCGCCATTCGCCTGCGGGTCTAAGACTGGCAAGGAACTCAATGTTATTGAAGGTGCTTACGTCGGTACCGTCATCTGGACGCCCCATCTGCGAGACCACCTGAGTGATCTCGGGATAGGAACGGAGCGTGGCGCGGATTTTGTCTGCCATCTTTTCAGACTGAGGGAGAGAGATGTCCTGTTGCATGGTTGCGCGAATCCAGAGATTGCCCTCTTCAAGCGCAGGCATGAACTCGCCGCCCACAAAGACAAAGAGGACCATTGCAGCGACAAGCCCGCCAAGAGCGATGATCCATGCGATTTTTCGGAATTTGAGTGCGCGCTTCAGTCCGTTGTCGTAGTGGCGACGGAAGAAACCGCTCAACCAAGTGTCTTCCGCTTCGTGTTTGATCTGCTTGGGGATGGCAAAAGAGCCGAGTACCGGAGCAAATACGAGCGCAAATATGAGTGCTCCGGTCAACGCAAATCCGTATGTGACCGACATCGGCGCAAATATCTTGCCCGGAACGCCTTGCATGGTGAATAGGGGGATGAAGGCGACGAGAATAATCAACGTAGCGAAGAGGACTGGCTTGGCGGCGTCCCCAACGCCTTCCATGATCAGCTCGCCAACTTCTTCGCCCTGCACGCGGCGTGAGATCTTTCGATAGACGCTTTCGAGCACGACGATTGAGGCATCCACCAGAATGCCGAAATCGATAGCTCCGATGGAGATGAGGTTCGCAGAATGATCTGTGAGGACCATCATGGCGAAAGAGAAGAGAACTGCGAAAGGAATCGTGATGGCTGCAATCGCAGTGATACGCAGATCGCCCAGCATGCTGAGAAGGACGAGAGTGACGAGGATCAGACCGGTGATAATGACATGGCGAACAGTGCGCGTGGTGGTGTTGATGAGGGTTGTGCGGTCGTAGATGGTGCTGATCTTCATGCCCGGCGGCAGAAGATTGCCTTCGTTCAGTTTTTTGATTTTTGTGCGAAGGCCGGCCAAGGCGGGAAGTGACTTCTCATTCTTTTGCAGAAGGACAATGCCTTCAACGATGTCGGGCTGCTCGTTGCGTCCAACCTTTCCGAGGCGCGGTTGATGGCCTTCCTTTACGTCGGCTACATCTTTCAGCAGCACAGGGACGCCGTTGCGTTCCGCAACGACTATGTTGTCCATGTCAGCAATCGAATGAAGCAGGCCAATACCGCGGACATTGACGCTCTGACTTCCCAGGGTGAGATAGTTGCCGCCGGCATTGGCATTGCTGTTCTGAATGGCGTTCACGACTTGTGTCATGGTTACGCCGTAGGCGAGCAGCTTGTTCGGATCGACCTCGGCCTGATACTGGCGGGTTGTTCCACCGAACGTGGCCACGTCGATGATGCCCGGCACCTGCTTCATTTCGCGGACAAGCAGCCAGTCTTGCGTCGCCTTGAGTTCGTTCAGCGAATAGCCGGGACCCGTGAGTTGATAGCGGTAGATCTCGCCGATGGGAGATTCGGGAGAAAGCTGGGGTTGAAGGTTACCCGGGAGATTGACGGATTGCAGGCGATTGAGCGCTTCCTGGCGGTCTGTGAAGTAGTCGCTGTCGAAGGTGAAGTAAAGCTTGACGTCGCTGAGGCCGAAGATGCTGATGGAGCGGATCTGTTCCAGATGAGGCGTTCCGTTTAATCCGGCTTCGAGTGGAACGGTCACCTGCTGCTCCATCTCCTCAGCAGACCAGGATGGATTCTGCGTGATGAACTCAACCATCGGTGGCGATGGATCTGGATAGGCCTCGATGTCGAGGCGCATAAACGCAAGGGTGCCCCCGGCGAGAGATGCCAGAAAAATGATGAGAACAATGTTGCGATAGCGGAGGAGACCGCGAATGAAGGCCTGCATTACTGCGCTCCTGCCTGACGCAATAACTCTGCGCCTGAACTCACGACCTGCTCTCCGTCTTCCAGGCCATGTGTAACTTCGACCGTCTTTTCGTGTGTTTCGCCCAACTCCACGTCGCGCCGGGCGTATTTGTGATCAGCTGTAGCAACGAAGACGTAGTTTTTGATTCCGTCGCGAATGACGGCAGTGGAGGGAATGACGATTGCCTCGCGCTTCAGGCTTGCAATCGAGATCGTTGCATACATTTGCGGTTTGAACTTGTGTCCGGGGTTGGCAAGCACAACCCGCACCTTGAGAGTCAGCGTCGTAGGGTCAACAGAGTCGGAGATGTTGTCGATGGTGCCAGTACGTACTTCGTTCGGATAGCCGTTGACGCGAACTTCCACCTGCTGCCCACGGCGTACGGCGCCCACGTTGTTGGGATAGAGATCGCCGACAACCCAGATCGAGTCAATGTTGGCAATGGTGGCGATGGCATTCGCATTGTCAAGCGATCGCTGCAACTCACCTGGGGCAGTGCCTACCTCTAGAACGACGCCGCCAATGGGTGAACGGAGCGGAAGATCTGCAGACGGATCATTCTCGGAGAATCCAAGGTTGTGCAACGTCTGTCGAGCGCGTTCCAGTTCCGAATGATCGGCATCGTCGAGAGCTTTCAGATCGTCGTAGTCCTTCTGCGCCATGACTTCATGCTGTAGCAGTTCCTTGCCACGTTGCAGTTGCAGATCGGCGCGCGCGGCTTCAATTTTCGCCTTTTCGAAGTCGGATCTTGCGGATGCAGCGTCACTACTTTGCAGAGTGCCAATTGCCTGACCCTTGCTGACTTCCTGCCCAGGGAGAACCTTGAGGGCGATAACGCGTCCACTAAGAGGCGGGTAGATATGCACCACATCGGTCGGATTCGGCATGAGCCGTGCAGGAAGATTTAGAGTGTCAGTCACTTGCGCGGGATGAACGGTTACGGTGTCAACAACATCCTTGCTGGTGGCCGGCGCCGGGGTGGTTGCTTCTGTTGGGTGACTGCAGGACGTGACCGCCATCAGACAGGGAATGAGGAACGCAGTGAAATATTTCTTGCTCATGGGACGATCTCCGTTGCAGCGGCGAAGCTGAGTTGATGAACAGCGAGCCAGACCTGAGTATTTGCATTCAGCGCGTCGAGGTTTGTCTGGCGGTAGTCACGCAGGGCGTCAAGGTAATCCAGCAGCGTAGCGCCACCATGGCGGTAGCTGAACTCAAGGTTGTCGCGCACACGGGTTGCTTCGGCCAGATAATGGCCGTGGTAAAGCTTTGCCATGGACATGGCTGTTTCGTAACCAGCCCATGCCTGGTCTACGTCGTTTACAACCTGATTCCGGGCGGCTGTTTCCGCGAAGTGGCTGGATTGTGCCTCGTAGCGCGTGCGTTCCTTTTCGCCCTGATTGCGATCGAAGATGCGCAAAGGAATGCTGACCTGGAAGCCGGCAGTGTTATATGTCGCAGAGCGCTCATATTCACCTCCGATGGTTGGATCCGTAGTGCCGTCAGCATCAGCGAGCTTGATATTCGAATCGGAGAGGCGAACAGATTGCTGTGCTGCCAGGTAATCGGGACGTGATTGCAGGGCCTGCTGCTCAATTTGGGCCAGAGGAGAGGTGATCGTTGGCGGATCGAGTGTGCCGGTGATATCAAACGTGTCAGTCGGTTTCTCTATGCCCAGCTGCAATTGCAGCTGATCGCTCGATTGAATAAAGTTGAGTCTCGCATTGTTATAGTCAGACTCGAACTCAGCAAGCTGAAGGTCGATGCGTTCAAAGTCGGTAGCGCTTATGTCGCCCGCGTCCAGACGCACCTTACTCAGCTCGACGGTCTTGCGATAGCTCTGGAGGTTGTCATCGGAAATATGCAGTGCAGCCTTGGCTGCGAGCATTTGGGTGAAAGCCTCTTTAACGGCGAGGGCCGTCTGACGCTCCGTATCCTTGTATTGGCTTTGTGTGACGTCGGTCGTAGCATGCGCAATATCAAGCCGCCAGCGGCGTTTTTCCCCTCGCTCAAAGAGGCGATTTACATTTGCCGCGTACGAATAAGGGCTGGCAGGATTGCTGGCCGAAAGGCTCACGTCAGCGCCGGAGATCTGAAAGTTAGGATTTTGGCGCAAGCCTGCGGTTATTTCGTTCGCTCTGGTCGCTATCACGTGCTGCTGCCCGGAGAGCAGGCTTGGATTTCTTACGCGCGCCATGTCGAGGGCTTGTTGTAATGTCAGTGGCGGTTGGGGCGCCTGCGCTTGGATAGAGACGCCTGAAAGAAGCGCACCAACCAGAAAAGCGCTTCTGAGGAGAAGTCGTTTCATATACACACATCCCTGGGACTGCTTGATAAGCCCTAGTAAATAAAGAGTGAGACCTGAATTTCGAGCGGAAACGAAGCTAAGCTGCAACCGGAGGCGGGCGGTTGGCCAGTTGTCGGATTGATCCGCACTGCGGACGCAGGTTCTCGATCAACGGCTCTACGCGCGCGAAGATCGGAAGATCGAAGAAGTGCCTGGTCGGGAACAGTCTAGCGTCAGGTGAAGCAGCGAGACCCAGAGGCTGGTCCGCACTTGGCAGCAAGTCAGCCCTTCGAGTCACATGCTCTATTTCAGCGGTCGACATCGCTTGCATGTCGTCTGTCATTGAAATGACAGGCAGCAAAACTACGATGAGCATCGCCAAGGCTAATAGTTGCACTCGCGTATCAACACGTTTGGAGCGCGTTGAGACGTGACGCAATCCTCTGATCCAAAGGAAGCCAAGCGACACGGAGAGCATTGCCCACGCGAAATTGAGAAGAAGTTCCACGCTGATAATGCGATTGTACTTTATGGCTATGAGAGTTAACGTCACTCGTAAGGTTAAGATGGGTTGCGAGTTGACCGATGTTGCGGGAGCTTTTACTATGAATGATGTACCAGCCGTGACGCGGTGATTTCTTCGCGCCCAAGTTTGCCCCCTCGTTCAATGGTAGGACAGCTGACTCTGGATCAGCATATCGGGGTTCGAATCCCTGGGGGGCAGCCAAAACATGATCCTAAACGGTTTATTGCCGTCCCATAAAATCCAGCCTTCCTTATAAAAGTCTTTTGTTTTCTGCGATAATCGTCCGGGATCGTCCCACTTGTTCCTAGAGAAGCCAAGCCCTTGAAAGGGTATATTTGGGGGTATCGATGATGTGCCGTTAAACTTGTTGGGGGTATCCCCCCAAGCTAGGGCACCGTCTACGTTGGAGGGAATGTGGCTCTTACAGACGTGAAGATCAGGAATGCCAAGCCAACCGGCAAGGACTACAAACTGGCGGACGGGCATGGTGTCTATCTGCTGGTCGCCGCATCCGGCAGTAAACTGTGGCGCTGGAAGTATAGATTCGCGGGCAAGGAAAAGCTGATGGCCTTAGGGGCCTATCCGGAAGTCACGCTGGCGGCGGCCCGCGACAAATTCGCAGGGGCACGCACAATCTTAGACAGCGGGGTTGACCCAATGGCTGACAGGAAGAAGGGCAGGGAAAAGGCAGAGACTACGTTCCGTGTTGTCGCGCTGGATTGGCTGAAGAAGTGGAAGGCCGACAAAGATCAACGCTACGTTATGAATGCAGAACGTCGGTTAACGGATTACGTGCTCGCGCGGATTGGAGACCGGTCCATTGACGAGATTCAAGCTCCTGAACTGGTAAGGATGGTATGCGCGATCGAAGAGCGTGGCGCATCTGACGTGGCAAGAAGGGCTCTACAAATGACTAGCCAAGTCTTCCGCTATGGGATTGCGCATGGTTTGTGCAGGCAAAATCCTGCGGCAATGTTCAAGCCCAGTGACGTATTGAAGAAAGTGAAGGTGGAGAATTTCGCCCGCGTGGAGAAATCAGAACTCCCCGATCTGATAACGAAGATCGAATACTATGACGGCTCTCCGGTGACTCGACTGGCGATGAAACTCATGGCACTCGTGTTTCTGCGCACGAGCGAACTCATTGAAGGCCAGTGGGCCGAGGTGGATTGGAAGGAAGCTCGATGGAACATCCCGAAGGAGCGTATGAAAGGAGGAAAGAGGCCGCACTTCGTCCCGCTATCGGCTCAGGCGATCACTGTACTACAGCAACTCTGGCACTATCGGAAGAATGACATCTGGATGTTCCCCGGTGATCGCGCTAACGAATGCATGAGCAACAATACAATTCTCAAAGCTCTGGAGCGCATCGGGTACAAGGGAAAAATGACGGGACACGGGTTTCGCGGTATCGCGTCAACTTTGCTGCACGAGTACGGTTTCGAGAATGAGCACATCGAATTGCAGCTTGCCCATGCCCCGCATGATGATGTCGCCGCCGCCTACAATCATGCCAAGTACCTGAAGTCTCGCAGAAAGATGATGCAGTGGTGGGCGGAGTATCTTGACCAGATGATTGAAAGCGGCAAGGCTAGTCCAACCGTCAACAAGACCTCCGTCGCTTCTTTGCAGGTGAGCGCTTAGAAGGTACGTTTCTTTTGGTCCCGGGCATACGTCCAGATCGAGACTCTGCGATCCGGTCCTCGATCCACTTTCTCACTTCCGATTCAACCCAGCCCACAGCCCTGCCCCCAAGTCGCACAGGAGATGGAAACCGGCCTTCTTTAATCCGCAGATAGATTGACGAGCGTGACAGTCCTGTCATCTGCTTTACTCCGGGGAGACGAACAATTGAACTTGCGCTGGTTAAGGCGGAATGGACCACGAGTTCACCTCGCGTTCATGCGTTTGCGCTTCCAATAATCTTTGCGAGCCCAGTCTGCCCGCCTCTTTTTGTCGGCCGGATTCAAACGATGAAATTGCTGCTTACAGTAGGCCTTGCAGAATTTCTGGTGGGCGAACAGACCGAAGAGCCATTTGCCACACTGCGCACACTGTTTCAAATATGAAATGCGCCCCGAGCGTACGAGTTCGACCGCGAGCTGGCTCATCCATAGTTGATAGCTCTGTCGGCTTGGCTTCTTGCCTTTAGCCACCAAACAGAGGCCCCACTCCCAGACAGGTAATTTCCTCACTGCCTCAAGGCGGGGTGTAGCTGTATACCGGTTCAGATGTTCATTAATCAAAGTGAGCGCGTTATCAAACTTCGCCTCGGAACCTCGGCGTTCGGCATCGTGTTGCAGAGCATCCAGTTCCTTCAGCCGTTCGACTAACTCTGCAATTGCTTCTATGTCACTATCGTCTAGCTCATCGTCTCCGACGCTACTCTCCAGGTCCCCATTCAAGTAGAGGACGAGGATAGTTCCAGCTTCCTCCGAGGGACCATACGTGAGTCCTGAGAGCAGTTCTTCTTTTTTCTGCATACGGCTTCCTTAATTTTTACGGCCTAGACGCATAGCTCGTCCAGGGCAAATAATGCAGGCTATGATGGATGGTTTAACTAGCGCGATCAGCATGTACAGTATGCAATTGTAGCGGTATATCTCCGAATACTGAACACCAACTACATGACTGCTCGCAATTATTCTTGGCTCTTCACGATGCTTCGCCGTTCTGAAGCCTCTGGAAGCATCGGACGCCCTTTGCGTGGAGGCGTTTGTCCATTGTGAGGGGTTCCAATACGGAATGCCACAAGTGCACAAACGCATGGACTGCAATATAGGCCGCCGACTTACAAAGTCGGAGCGAATGTTTGGTCCAGGAGCAGCTATCGACAGGAACAATGAAACTCGAAATACGGGCTGAGGCTCCCGTCGCGAGTCTTCCCTCGGCTAAGTTAGAAGACGTTCGCGTCCGAGTTTCCGCCTATCATCTCCGAGCCGAGATAAGCAGCCTGGGAGCAACTGCGCAGCACGCTCGCCCTGCGAGTTCAACGCTTGAATATTGCCGGGATCAGCCCGAGAGTGTCCAATCTTCGGAAAGCGTCGCTGCCCTGCGCGATCCAGCGTATTTTCTATGCGAATTTACAGGTGAGTAGAAACCCAACCTTCAACAACTGTGATTTCATCGCCGATGAAGATTTGCAACCAAATGCTACCAAGCCGCAGATGTGGGAACCAGTAACGCATTGACAGTACATAACATATCTTCGAACGTTACGTGATGGCTAATAGCCTTACAAGCTAGTTGACAAGTGGGGGATTTCAGACGGCAAAGGACTTACAAGAACGTTTGAACCGGTCCAGTCGGCTCAATAGGCGCTCGATGCTACCAATGTGCTACCAGATAATTTTGTTTTTCTGGTGTCGATTTAGAAGGGACATGCAGATGAGGATTTCAATATCACGGTAAGAGGTAACCGGGGCAGTGGTCCGTGTGAATATGCGCATCCCACGTGTTCCGATTTAGTTCGGTGGCCTGGCCATAAAACATGAGTCACGAGTCAATGTTTTGTTTTGGCCTGTGTAGGTTGTCGCTGTAGGACCACTGAACTATGAAAGCGTCATTCGAACGGGCCACAATCGGAAATGGGAAGATTCCTGGAATTGGGGAGAGGCAATCGCCACCAGAGGTGCCGAATCTGCCTCGGCGACAAGAACCACCGGACGCGCTATTAACAGCCGAGCAAGTTGCCGAACGGCTAAATGTCACGAAGGACTGGGTCTGGGACCACTCGTCGCGGAAGTTACCACGTCTGCCCGTGATCCGCCTGAGCGACGGAGTGCTCCGTTACCGAGCAAGCCAGATCGAAGAATTTATCAACGAGCGTGAGCGCCTTTCCGGTTTGCGCATGAAACGTAGGTAAGAAGCGGGGGGCACATTTGTTCTCCAGCACGTGTGACTGAGAGAGATTTATGGGCAAGTCATATCAGAAGGGATGGGTTGTTCAACGTGGCAAGAAGTGGTACGGCTATTATCGCCGTACGGTACTTGATGCCGAGAGTAACAAGCTCAAATGCAAGGTAAAGACTGTCATTCTTGGTTTCAGAGCACAGCTTAGTAAGTATGAAGCGCGTGAGGCTTTGGAGAGGGAAATCGAGAAAGTGGCGGGACCATTGTGTGGGAGCAAGACTCGCTCTGACGGGTCCGTCACCGTCGGGTGGTTCGTTCGTAGCCGGTATTATCCACTTAAGCGACAGGATTGGAATGAGGACACCGCAAAGTGGGCTCAGTATTCTATTCAGAACAACTTCCTAAACAAGTTCGACGATGTTCCGCTGGAGAACATCGACACCTATACGCTGCAGGTACACCTCGGTGAGTTGGCAAGTACCCGTTCCAAGACTTTGGTGAAGCATATTCGATCGTATATCAGAGCCATCTTTGGCGAGGCGGTCGATCAAAAATTCCTAACAGAAGACCCTGCGCGTAGGTTGAAACTGCCCAAGAAGCTGAGAGCGTCCGATAAAACGACGCTAACGTGGGAACAGTTGAGGATGGTGTTAGCAAGTTTGGACGGGTGGGTTCGCCTTCTGCTCGAAACAGACATGACGCTTGCTCTCCGGCCTAGCGAGTTATTTGCGTTGACGTGGAAGTGCTTGGACGAGGCTGCCTCAAGGCTCACGATCATGCAGACTGTCTGTAAAGGCAGAATTCGGTCGTGGGGCAAAACCGCAGGAAGCCTCACCGACCTGCCTGTTCCACAGGGGTTGATGGAGAGATTTGTGGAGTGGAGACAACGGTGCCCTGATCCGTCCCCCGATGCGTTTATCTTTCATAACGGACGGCGCGGCGTTCCAAGTCCGGACACATTCAATAGGCGGGTACTTCGTAAGGTCGCACGACAACTGGGGCTGCCGAAGCTGACGTTCCAAGTAATCCGCAGGACCGCTGCCACCCTTGCACAAAAGAAGGGTACGGTAAAGGATGTGCAAGGTCTTCTGCGTCACTCTACCCCAATGTTGACAGCCGGGGTTTACATGCAGATCATTCCCGATGGCGTTCGGGCGACCGTCGATTCGATTTATCTTGAGTTGACTGGAGCTGCACCACAAGCTGCGCGGGATAGCAAATCGAACAGCAGGGTGCCTGAAGAGACCAACACCAATGTAACCGATACTAGGGAGGACCCAACTGGCCCACAGGATGGGGTGACCATAGTGCCCTCGCTGAAAGAGAAGATCGATCGGGCAACGAGTTCGGACTTCGTGAGCGACTCGGGCTCACCAGTTCTCTTCACGACCAAAACCCTGTACTTGCCCACCGGCGAGAGGCCGCGCGAGGACACGAGTGCTGATTCTCCGGCTCGATTCGAGTTTATTACCAATTCTTCAAGATGTGAGAACGATAATCGGCGCACCGCGCTCGTGCACAAGGATCAGCTCTCTGAACCGGAGAAGTTGAGTGAACGATACAGTCGAGAAAAGCTGTACGAAGAGGTCTGGGTAGTTTCCATGACGACGCTCGCACGTCGTTACGCGATTACGGACAGGGGGCTGCGCAAGGTATGCGACAGATTGCAGGTACCAGTGCCGCCCATCGGTTACTGGAATAAGGTCGCCGCAGGCAAGAGAGTCCCATCTCGTCCTGCTCTCCCGAAGCAACAGATCATCAACGAACGAGGAACGCGGCGCGGCATCCGCAACCCTAGTCTTGACGAGCGGAACTCGACCTCGGCCCAGGTCGCTGCAATGGACTGGTCTGTTGACGAAACGCTCACAGCCACAGGTCCACGATTGCGATCTTTAGATGTGCTTCCAGGCACGGCAAGGCAGGCTGCAGCAGACGACGTGCGTGAAGAGGCATCTGCTCCAGGTGAACCGAACAAGCGAAAGAATAGGGTCTATTCAATGACGGACGTCGCCTTGATATCCCGGCGAATCTTTGAAGCGGTCTCAAGAGGGGAAACGCTTTTCAATGCGTGTCTCGCAGAGGGAATTAACGAGGCCACCTACCGCGAGTGGCGGAAACGATCGAGGAACCCCGAATATCCGTTCTGGGACGAACTGATTGCAACTGCTTTGTCACAGCGTGGGGAGTGTCCGGATCCAACTGGGCAGTGCAGATGGCTCCCTTTCAGGCCTCAACACAAACAAGAAGAGATTGCTGTGATTCTCCAGCAGGTCAATGATGCCGTTGCGGCTGGCAATACGATCAAGGCCGCGTGCCGGAGCGTTGATATCGACTGGTCAACTTACTATCGCTGGCTCAGGCTGTCGCGCAAAACGAACTCTGGATGTGTGTCCTGACCGCGATGATGCTCGTCCCCCATTCCGTTGGGAGTCAGGACGACTTTAGGAATGGGGCCGCGCAGGAGCCATCGAGCGCGGTTCTCGTTCTGGCTGCCCAGAACGGTATTTGCCGTTCAGCTCGGCGTGCGTAAACCAGAGCAGGGGACTGGGGTGACTGGCGCGGGTGGCTGCGGAAAGTCGCTGCGTTCCACGTGTTTCTGATGGGTCTAACTGCGGAGTGCTAATCGCTCCTCCTCGATTTCCGCGACGGCGAGGCGGAGTCCGGCAGCCACCGGCTGTGCCTTCTCCTTCTTCTCGCGCTTCGAAGCTGCGTTCAGAATGCACCTCGCGGTGGGTGTGCCGTACCACTCACTGTCCGGATCAGTGATCATCTCCTTCATGGCGGCGAGCCACGTCGCGAGGGCATAGTTGTAGGAGTTGTTCTTCAGCGGTTCGCTGAAGCGGTCCTTGAACCGCGGGTTGCCGATCAGTTCACGCTTGACTTCCTTCTTGTCCGCCCCGCCTTCGAAGCGGTCGCACATGTATTCGAGAACTTCGAGCGTGTTGTGTGTCAGTTTCAGATTGGCAGTGCGGATGTACTCGCGGAACGAGGCGAACAAGCGAGCGAGGTTCTGCTTCTGTTCAAACTCTTCGTGACCGTTGTGCCGATCGGCGACCGTGTCTCCAACCGTCATCGTGCCATCGCTGCTCCCATCCCGGAGAGGCGCATCCATAGACATGGGGAGAGTGCCCGGCTGAGAACCGTTCTCTACACCTTCCATATCCTTGTTCCTGACGATGCCAAGTTGCTTCTCGGCCCACAGCACCGTGGCTTTCTTGCGACCGCCGAGAACCATCGTGAGGTAAGCGGAGACGCGGTTTTCGACGGGCTTGTCGGGGCCATAGGCGCGGTGGTCTGGGTTGAAGTTCGTGACGAGAATCTGATTCTCCCACAACTCGTGCATCACCGTGTGCTCGATCGCCTCTTCAATACGTTTCTTCGAGATGCCGGGAATGTTGGCCAGCAGCGGCGCATACATCTTATTGAGGTACGCGCTCCAGTTCATGCTGTTGTCCACCGGGTACCCAGCGTCGCGGATCGCTTCCTTGACGATGGCGTCGATGGGGCATGGTCAACTTAAGGTGTGAGAAGCTGACGAGGTGAGCAGTTCTGAGAGCAGATATCGTCGGCATCGATTTCCGATCGAAGTTGTGGAGCAGTGTGTGTGGCTATACTTTCGTTTTGCCTTGAGCTATCGCAACATCGAAGAGATGATGGCCAAGCGAGGTGTGCCGGTGACGTATGAAACGGTCCGAGAATGGTGCCAGAAGTTCGGCTCGCGATATGCGCTGCTGCTGAGAAGGAAGAGAGCGCGCATCGGATCAAAATGGCACCTGGACGAAGTCTTCATCAAGATGAATGGCGTCCAACATTATTTGTGGCGAGCCGTAGATGAAAATGGAGTGGTCATCGACATTCTGGTTCAGCCGAAGCGTGACCGTTGGGCTGCTCTGCGCTTCTTTCGCAAACTGTTGCATGTGGCAGTGAGATCACCCCGCGTCATCATTACGGATAAATTACGGAGCTATGCTGCAGCCAAGAAGCTGATTATGCCCGACATAGAACATCGGCAAAGCCGTTATCTGAACAATCGAGCCGAGAACTCGCATCAACCAACCCGCGTACGAGAAAGACAAATGAAGCGTTTCAAATCTTCGGAGCAGGCGCAACGCTTTCTCTCTGTATTCGAATCTCTCAACGCTCCCTTTCGATTGCGTCGGCATCTTCTCCCTGCAACTCGTTATCGGCTACTGCTCAACCAATCCTTTCACCTTTGGAACAAGACCGCCCTCGCGGTACTCGTTGCATAGATTCCCGATGTGAGCGCCTACCTGCCTCGCCTCAACTTCGGACCATTAAGTTGACGATGCCGTAGGGACGCATCGTAGGTAGATGCGCGAGAAAATTCCAAAGCTGGTGCCGTAATTGTTCCGGCGAGATAGCCCTTTCCCAGAGGACTGTAAGGAAGGGAAGACTAAAAATAGTCACATCCGCCTGTTGAACTACCATGTGCTGTTGTGGGTTTCGTCAATGGAGGACTTCATGAAAGCAGCTTGGTACGAAAAGCAGGGACCCGCGCGGGAGGTTCTCACCGTCGGCGAAATGCCGGATCCGGCTCCGGCCCCGGGTGAACTTCGCATTCGCATCGCCACCTCGGGAATCAACCCAGGGGACATCAGGAAGCGTCAGGACGACTTTGGAGTTGGTATGCCGTATCCTCGCGTCATCCCGCACAGCGATGGCGCCGGACAGGTGGATCAGGTGGGCGATGGTGTTTCACGGGATTGGTTGGGGAAATCAGTATGGTGCTATGGCGCCCAATCCTATCGCCCGTTTGGCACTGCCGCAGCATTTACAGTCGTCCCCGCAGCGCAAGCCGTTCCCCTACCGGCAAACGTGACCATGGAGCAAGGCGCATGCCTCGGCATTCCCGGCATCACCGGTCATCGCGCCGTGTTCGTGGCCGGGCCCGTCAGCGGACGCACCGTGCTTGTCCAAGGAGCTGCAGGATCCGTGGGGTTATGTGCGGTCCAGTTGGCGCGTCACGGCGGGGCTCATGTGATTGGCACAATCCGTACGCCGGCAGAGGAGCAAACAGCGAGACAGGCAGGAGCGCACGAGGTCCTGCCCAACGATGCGGAGCTGCCCGCGCGTGTTAAGGCCCTCGTCCCTCAAGGGATCGACCATATTGTTGAAGTCGCATTTGGGGCAAATATCGAGCGTGATGTTGACCTCCTGACAATGGGTGGATCCATCGCGACCTATGCCACGAATGCAGCGACTCCGGCGATTCCCTTTTGGCAGATGGTGTTCAAGAACATCCAGCTCTTTTTTCTGGGCAGCGATGACTTTACTCCGCAAGCGAAGATCGCCGCAGCACGCGACATCAACGCCGCGCTTGAGGCTAGCTGGTCGGGCTTCGCGATAGGCGAACGGATTCCTCTATCGGAGATCGTTCGGGCTCATGAGCTCGCCGAGCACCCGCAGCATCCAGGACGAGTCGTGGTCACGCTCTAAAAATTGCGGCCCTTCGCCGATCGCTTTCTCGTTCTCACACCAAAGGGCGTCATCGAGGATTTTGCACCCGACCTTGCGTGGGGGTTTGCGTCTCTCCGTACGGCTTTCCCAGACTCCCCGCAGATCCACCTTTGTCTGGTGCAAACGCGGCGACATAAACCAGGCCCACGACTTTGGGTTCGTTGCCGGGTTCGGTAATTACTGCACCACCATAGGAATGCCCTATCAGAAGAACGGGTCGGCGACTTGGAAACATGCCAGTTATGCCGCAACTGCCGAAGACACAGATCGATCTGAATAGGTAAATGAGCGCGTTGCCCTGTGGCTGTTGAAAAACTCGTTTTCTGCTAAAACGGCCTCGAATTCGGTGATAGAAAATGTCTACCCAGTCCAAGAAAATCGCTTGTAGGGCATCCTGGCGCGATGAATTTTCTGCGAGTTTTCAGCAGATGACTTTTTCAACAGCCACCCCTGTTATCGCCAATTAATTGAGATCGGTATTGGCCGACATAAGCCAGTTAAGGTCGATGTTTCGAATAGAAACAGAGGGAGCACTCATAGTGCTCTCTCCTCAATATCTCCACACGCTTTTCATTGTCCGCGCTTAACTCTGCCAGGCGTACTGCCGGAAGGGGTCCTCCAGAGGCGGATTGGCGATAGTTCCAGCGTAGTTGGTTATCGTCGAGGCTGCCACTATGGCGATGACCTCAAAGGCCTGTTCTTTCGTGAAGCCGGCAGCGATGAACGAATCGAGTTCCTGCTCGCTCAAATGCCCGCGTTTCTCAATCAGCGTCTTTGCCAGTTCGGAAAGTGCAGCAAATCGCTTGTCCTTTGGTAAGCGCCGTTCACGAATTGCGGTTGTCTCTTCAGAACTGATTCCCTGTTGGAGAGCCAGCGCTGTGTGGAACGCCACCGCATACGTGCAGGAGTTCGTGACTGCATCTGTCAGCAGAACAATCTGATTTTCTGCCTCGCTGAGGCCCGGGCTATGCACCTGCCCAAACAGGCCAACGAGGGAGTTGATCAGTTTCGGTGAATTTGCAATGACTGCAGGAAGGTTTGGTAGAACACCAAACGCCTTCTGCAGCTGTTCAAGCGCTGGCTTCGACTTTTCCGGCGCCGATGCGATCGTATGAACTGGATAATTCGGCATGAGATACTCCTTTGTGATCCGCGGCCTTACAGGCAATCCTGTTCGGCTTCAGGGCTACCGTCGAACAGATCGCGAGGCGCGACAATTACCTCGCAGGTAATCGTTTGATGCCGGGTATCCCCCTGACCCTCGCCTCATTTCCTTCGATCGGCAAGGCTGGAACGCCAATCGCCGGGATCCCCGATCGAATCAGCCGTGCTTGGCGAGATTCTGCATCAGAAGCCCACCAGGACGACCGGCAAAGGCATGAAGGGGCACGCCGCCCTGATCGAGCCTTCCAAGTTCGACCGGGGCCAGTCCAAGTTCAGTGATCAACGCGGCAATCCTTTCACTTGCTTCGGGATCATTGCTCGATACGAATATGGCCTGTCGTTGCCCGGGCAAGGACGGGGTTGTCCCGAGCTGTGCTGCAGGCAGGTGGTTGAAGGCTTTGACGAGGCGTGCACCGACGAAAGCCTCAGCGACGATCTCGGAAGAGAGTCGACCTCCCAGCGCTTCGGGTGCAACACGGAGCGCATTCGTGAGATCAACGAGAATCTTGCCGTTCCACTGCTCAAACTTCCCCGCGATCTCCTTGTGCGAAGTGAACGGTACTGCGAGGAAGATAATCTCGGCCTGATGAGCCTCTTCAATCGAAACCGGGTGAACGGAGGAACCCGTTTCCTTTGCCAGAGACTCGAGTGTCTCAGGGCCACGAGAGTTTGCAATCCCGACTTCGATGTTTTTGCGGGCGAAGATGCGCGTAAGCGCGGTTCCGATCTGGCCGGAACCAATAATGGCGTACTTCATTGCGATGCTCCATTCTCTCAGCGCATGCTGAGTGTTGATTCGAGTGGATTCAACGGCGCCGGACTGCGGCAACAGCGAAACACTGGCGCAGGAATGACGCGCTGATTTCGAGCGCATCCGCGGATGCGGCGAAACGCCCAACTCCTCCAAGGAAGCCGTGGACCATGCCTTCCCACACGTCCAAGCGCGCATCGACTCCCGCGGCCACTGCACGTTCCACGAAACGGATCGAGTCGTCCAGCAGCACTTCGTCCTCGCCCACATGCACGCGCAGCGAAGGGAGCCCTCGAAGATCAGCGAGGAGCGGCGAAGCAAAAGGGTCGCCGGCATCGTGTCCGTTCAGGTAGGAGCGCACCAGTTCGACTGCCTGAGGATGAGTGAAGTAAGGATCGGCCGAGCCGCGTGTTTCCCAGCTCGCTCCAGTCAGGGACAGATCAGTCACGGGCGAGAGCACGACCGCTCCTACGGGCGCCACTGTGCTTGAGGGGCTGTTGGCCGAGAGATAAACAAGAAGGCCAAGGGCGAGATTGCCTCCGGCTGAGTCGCCTGTGACGGCGATCTTCGAATAGCCGCGTTCAATCAGACCAAAGTACGTCGCGCGGACATCTTCGCAAGCCGCGGGAGAGGGTTGCTCCGGGGCGAGACGATAGTCCGGCACGAATGTTGCCACGCCAGTGCGAGCAGCGATATGGCCTACAAGATGCCGGAATGCCTGCGCTGAACCCCAGTTGAACCAACCGCCATGGATGTGCAGGATGGCTTCGCCGGGCTTAGGATCTTCCGGCCGGCACCACCAGCCAGAGACGCCTCCCACGGTCCCGGCTTCGTAGGTAACGCCAGCCGGCGCCGCTACCCGCTCCATGATGGCGTCGAAGGGGACCCGAGCGGCCGTTCCTTCGATGCGTCCTTTGTTGGGTTCAGCGATCGCCCGCAGGGCGGCCATCGCGGTTTCATCTTCCGCACTGATCCGATGGGTGGTTGACCAGGTGCGGTTCTCTTGAAGTGTCGAGTTCATGGGCATCTCTCCTGCGCGGTGCGCTTTCCACGAATCGCGCGTTCTATTTACTAGACGTAAAGGAAAAGATTGAGATGCAAATTTATTTTCCTTTCCGTTCAGGTAAGATAACTGCATGTCCGGGTCAGCCCATAAATCTGTGCGTGTAGGCAGGCCGCGCGGCGAGGCGGCCGTGTCCCACGAAGCGATCATGGATGCCGTTTATGGGTTGCTCGAGGAGAAACCTGCACGCGAGCTCACGATGGAGGCGGTCGCGAAGCGGGCAAATGTAGGTAAGCCTACCTTATATAAATGGTGGCCATCCAAAGCCGCGCTCATTATGGCCATGTTCCACGAGAGGCTTGACCAACCTTTAGAGATCCCGGTCACGGCGACGGCAGAAGAGGCAATTCGCGCAAGGATGCGAAGGCTTATTAGGGTGGTTAACGGCCTCTTTGGAAAAGTGGTGGGCGAACTTATCGCAGAAGGTCAAAGCGATCCAGAAATCCTGCGGGAATTCTACGAGCGCCACGTCAGTCTGCGGAGAGCGTCCGCTGTTGCAGAGATTGAGCGAGGCAAGGCAGCAGGTGAGTTCTCCGCTGATACGGATGCCGAGCTACTGGTCGATGCAATTTTCGCGCCCGTGTACTACCGGCTACTGCTTCGCTTCGCGCCTTTGACGGAGAAGTATGGCAATGGCCTGATTGATCAGGTCTTGCTCGGAGTGCGGATGAATCAAAGGCTCTCTTCTCCCAAAGGTCGTCGAGAGTTGCGTAGGAAGTCTGAATGAACTGACGCTTCTTTTCGGCCCATGCCCATTCGGGTGCAAATCCACAATTGACTGAAACGGGCTAACGTCACCGATCCCCTGCAGTACGGGGCTGATTACAGTTGACGCCAAATCTATAGTGCCGTATCCACAGCGCTCCTCGGGCAGAGTTTTGCTGTTACCGTGTTGCTTGAAAGGGAGCGGTGTGGATACGGCGATTTGGACTAAACCGTGTGGGGATTTGGCAGGACAATTGCTTTAAGGAGATTCATTGCAGTGCAGCAATTTGGTGCCGACTCTGGCACAGGATTTGTGACTGCGACGATGGCCGCGGCGGGGTGCAGCATGCAATTTGTCCTGCCAAATCGTACACCGCTTCCAGCTACCCGCGAAGCGCGGTTTAGTACAAATCGCCAATTCACTCATCGACCCTGGATTAGTATCGGGAAGTCGGTTTTGTTTACTGATCGGCGGCGCGGTCAGACTGCAACTATTGACTTCAGGGCGAGTCACGCATCTAGGGCGAGCGCAACGTTTCTGTAGCCACAATAGCCTGGAGGACAAGGGTAATTTCATTGCTGAAGCTGCCCTGCTCTATCTGCCGATGACTGCACTGTGGTGACGGGTTGCACGTCGGGTTCAAACTGGAGGCGAGTTGGCACCTGGCCTCACAATTCCGCTGCTTGAGGCTGCTGGCGGGCCTGCTCCACATTCCGAAGTGGCGGGGCTCCAAAGAGACGGCTGTATTCGCGGGTGAACTGTGAGCGACTGGCGTATCCAACGTGATACGCCGCTGCAGACGCATCCATCGCCTCGACCAACATGAGCCGTCGAGCCTCCTGTAAGCGAAGGTGCTTCTGATACTGAAGGGGGGTCATGTTGGTGAGCGTCTTGAAATGGTGGTGGAGCCCAGAAGGACTCATGTTCCCTTCCTGGGCGATAAGCTTTATCGAAAATGGCTTGTCGAAGTTCTCTTTCAGCCAGATGACGGCCTTTACGACGCCGCTGGCATTGCCATCCGCTTGTGCCATTCGCTCAAGTTGCTCACCTTGCTCGCTACGCCACAAGCGGTAAAGAATCTCCCGGCGCAACAGAGGTGCGAGTACAGCACTGTCCTCCGGCTTTCCGAGGAGCCTGAGCAATCGGAGTACAGGATCTAGTAATTCCGGCGTCATTCTGCTGAGGAAAACACCGCGATCAGGCTTCGTCGCTCGTTGGAGCTTGCCGGAGGTCCGAAACGACGGTATCTGCTTTATGTCGAGGTCCAAGCTCATCCCGAGGAATGGCTTTGCTTTCGAGGCCGCCGTGACTCTTCCAGAGACGGGTAGATCGAGTGAAACCACCAGGTAGTGGCCGGGGTCGTAGGTGAAAGCCTCGTCACCCAACATGAGTTGCTTGCTTCCCTGGGCGACGATGGCGAGAGTTGGACACTGCACACGCCGACCCGGCTGCGTAGGGGACGAATATCGAGACAGATGCAAGCCAGGAATTGGAGTAGGAAAGGAACAACCATCGATTCGCGTATTTGCTTCGATCAAAGATGCGAGCTCGGATGACATTGCACTTCTCCCTCAGTACATATTCTCAGAAGAGAGCGCGTGAACTCTGGATTGGGGCTCGATATCTGGAGGATCAGGCAAAAAGTTTGCAGGATCAGGTACCCCGATAAGGTCCCTCCTGGAATCTCATAGAGGCAAGTGATCAGCAAGAGCCATGAGGAGCAAAGTATGCCATTGAATTCGTACGCAACACTCGGAAGATCAGGACTTCGCGTTAGCCCGTTTTGTCTTGGAACCATGA
>Ga0206855_10101_pt1 | contig 27492 bp, 19 predicted proteins | sample Alteio_BWOrgCont_51_FD_152637 | JGI IMG/M metagenome (GOLD analysis project Ga0206855, IMG submission 152637) | Enriched cells from forest soil in Barre Woods Harvard Forest LTER site, Petersham, Massachusetts, United States -... | ecosystem: Environmental > Terrestrial > Soil > Temperate forest >...
CTCAACCTGCTGAATGTGCGCTCGATGCAATTGCGCTACTTGTAAAGCAGTTGGTCGCAGGCGCGCTGTACCCTGTGCGTATGCGCTTGGGGCGGAATAACTGCCTTGGCGTCTGGTTCGTCGATGTGTTGCACGGTCACATCCGACCATGAAGCCGCAAAGCAGTTCTGTCGCCACCTCGCAATGATAAAGAAATGTGTTATAGCGGTGGAGCAGCCGGATGAAGTCCGGGCTGCTCCACTATGAACCCGGCTATGACGTCGGTGTCGCACTGAGGTCAGTGGGGGGCTGTGGTTTGAGGCTCTGCCCGCTGCCATCCGCCCCATAGCAGCTTGCGCGGTTGAAGGAAAGCATGTTTCCAGTCCCGTCAGGCGATCCCCCCCATTTGGCTCAAATAGCACCGCATGGCTGGGTTCGAGTTCCCGTATCCACTGTCTACGGATGTTTTGAAACTGCCGCCGCCACACTGGGCGCTGGTGAGCGCGAGAGACCACTGATAAGGTCCACTTGTACACATTCCAATATCGCCACCAGCTACATCCGGACCAATCGGAGGATAGGGCGGGCAGGTGCCGGTCGTCGGGTTCTTCCAGAACGAAAGGCCAGTGCCACAGCTTGGAGATGCCCCGGTGACTCCGTTGTAAAAAGAAGATGGAAACGTATTGCTGTTTGGCACCAGATTCGGAAAGTTCGGATCGCTCGTCGGCACTTCCGAAGAGTTCCACTGGGGCGCATTGTTCACCACATCGTAATTGCCGTAGCGATAAAGCGAAGTAACCGTCAGAAGATCATTAGGCAGAGACGGGCTGTTGTTGTAATCCAGAAGCCCGTAACTATGCGACCAGCCTGCATCCCATACCCATGTTTGCTTAGGGTAACTGCAACCCACTGTCGAGGAGGATGTGGGATTGCATTGGTATTGATTATGGTATCCAGGCGTGCCCAGCACGTTCGCAAGATAGTTGTTGTAGCGTGAAAACGCTCCGATGGACACTGGGATTGTGTCCGTGGTGGGCAACGTACCGTTGTTCGATTCGTAGCCGGTAAAGTAGTTGCGAAAGAATGTATCCGCCAAATGCGGTCCGTGGATCGTATCCTGATTCGATCCTGCTCCGACGTTTCCCTCTTCGAGAACATAATCCGTCGCCGCCGCGTGCATGGGAGACGAGGCAAACAAATATTGAGATGCTCCGTCCCATTGATTCACTGAAAAGTTGTAAGCGAACACGCAACCTGTGCAGGTTCCGGATGCGTTGAGGGGGTCTACCACGCCTTGAATGATATTGTTCTCGAACAGCGAGTTACCTACATCGCTGCCTGATCCAATCCCGTAGCTGGTCGTGCCCCCGTAGTACGTCCAATAGAAGTAGCTGTCTCGAACCAGAAGATTCGATACAACCCATGAGTACACATGAAAGTAGTTCGCGTGGCTGCATGCAATTCCCTCAACCCACACAGAAGTAGCTGTATTGACGGCTACACAGGAAGCATTGACTGCGCTAGGATCGAGAAGTACATCTTCGACTCCCGCATTGGTGATCGTTGAGCTTCCCCACCAGGCTCGCGGAGACTGGCCGGAAACCCAGTTCGGATTCATCAAGGGATGGTTAATGGTCACCTTGTAGGGACCAGTGCCACTGATGGCAGTGGCTACGACAACTTCCGATTGAGAACGGCCTGGATTAGCCACCCCACCATCGCCTTCATCTGCACAGACCATCGTGATGGCGCAAATGAAAAAACCATTGTTGTCGTAGCCGGTTATTCCTTTGATCTGGACGTTGAAACCTGAACCGCTGCCGTTGGTCGCAGATGTGGTCGCAGGATTACTTCCGAAGGCTGTGGCATCGCTGGCTGTGCTTGTATAGGTATAGCCGGAACCGCCGTTCGTGATATTGAACCCGGTCACCACCCCACCGCTGACTGCGGTCACCTGATAAGTAGCGCTTGCGTTCCCATAGCATCGCCCGAAATTCTGCGAACACAAGATTGTGCCTGTATCGCCTACGCTGTAACCTGTCCCACCACTTGACACGGACGCAGAAGTGATGGCACCCCCCGAACCGCCATTGCAGTTCTCATTCCCCGAGCTCCCTGTCAATCCCGTATCACATTGATCGAGCACGATGGGAGTGAGGTTTGCCACGATGCCGCTAACATTGTCCAGCGTGATCGTCGTCGCTCCCTGCGAGTATCCAGCCGTCCAATTCGCCGCGCCTTGCCACCCTCCTTTGTAAGTATCTGGAGGGCATGACCACATGTTCAGACTGTTGAGAGTGCAGCCACCATTATAAGTGTTACTGCCGACAACGCACACAACAGCCCACGGACCATTACAGCTGTCCGTTCCTGTATTCATGTGAACCCGCGTCTGATTCGCACCCGATCCACGCAGCACCATGTTGCTCTTGAGGCTCACGCTGCCTGAAAGGTAGAAGTCTCCGGGACCGAGGAGTACGTAGTGATTTCCCCCGCAGGCATTGATTGCGTTCTGAATCGTTGCGGGAGAAGCGTACGACCCGCTCGACCCGTAGGCCGCGATGGTCGAGCCGCATTGAGTCCACGAGCCATCGGGGGGCGTATCCCCTGGCAATCCTGCCTGTGTCCAGTCCGCCGCGCGTGGGGTCGAGATGATGCCGGACCACGGTTGCTGCGCATGGGTAAAAGCGGGAAATGAAAGCAATGTCCAAAGAAGGGCGGACAAAAGACAACGAGAGTACCTCATTCAGTTTTTCCTTCCGAAAGTCGACGGGACCGTAAGCGGAGTTTAGCATCAGACTTGCGGAGGTCAGTGACGATTGGGGATGACGGATGTAACCTAAAGTGGCGGAAGTAACCTATCCTCTGAAAGTGAAGGTCTTAGCTTCTCGCTCTGGCGCTTAGGTCGTGAACACAGAATATTTCACGGCCAAGCAGGTCAGGACCCCGAATGTGCCGTACGGATCCGACTTTTAGAGACGATAAGTCGTTCTATCTAAAACAGTTATGATCGACGACCTCCCCCTCGACAATGTAAATTGTGCTCACCAAGCGAAGCGCCAGCCGAAAATTGCAGTCGTCGCGCGTGATCCAGCGAACGCAGGTTCTCACGACCGCGCAATGTCAGTCTGCGATGTGCGCTCGCTGCGCATCTTGCTGAAGGCCCTTTCGTAGGCTCCAAGGAGATTGGGCACGGAGTGTTCCCATGCCAGTTGCTCCTCGACCCGCCTGCGTCCCAGGTCACCCATCTGTGCCCTCTCTTCGGGCCGGTCCAGCAACCACACGATCTTCTCGGCGAAATCCAGCGCCATATCTCCGTCGCTATTGCTGTATAACGACGCACCTTGAGCGCTGAACCTGCCCTCTACCCCTTCGAATTGCACAATGGGCTTGCCCAGCGCCATATATTCCATGATCTTGATCATGGTCGACATGCTGTTCATCGCGCAGGGCCGATCCGGATTGACGCAAACATCGGCCGTCGAGAGGATCTCCAGCAGCTCCGCATCCGGTATTCGCCCTGTAAACTTCACCATATCCCCAAGATCTTTTTCCTCGGTCATCTTGCGAAGACTCGCCAGCCCCGGTCCGCCTCCGATACAGGTAAAGTGGATGTCACGTCGCCCCTGCTTCTTCAATTCCAGAACCGCGTCCAGAAGGATGTCCAGCCCCTCCTGCGAGCCCATGTTTCCCACGTAGCCAACGAGGTACTGCTTGCCATTCTTCAGCGCCAGATTCGGCGGAACGGGTCTGAAGGACCGAAGATCAGGGCCATTGCGTACAACAAACACATCGTCTTCCTGCATGCCGCCGCGAGTCAGGGCGCTTTCGCGATAACTGTTGTTTGTGGACATGACGACATCGCTGCAGCGAAATGTCGCCCGCTCCAACCACAGCTGAACCTTGTAAAACATGCCTTTTCGCCCGTATTTGGACAGATATAATTCCGGACAGACATCATGATGATCGAAGATGTACTTAACACCCAGGAGCTTAAAAGGAAGTGCCACGAGAAAGATGTTATCGGGAGGATTGCATCCCTGAATGACCTGGAAACCACGGCGGAAGTAAATCCAAAGCGAGTAGAAAAGCTCCCAAAACAAAGCGCAACCATACTCCACGAGGTGTCCCAATGCGCTATCACCTTCTCTCGCCATTGGGTGCCTGTAGATGTGAACTCCAGCTAAGAACTCATACCCATCTTCGTATCCTTTGCCCTTCGGACACAGCACCGTTACTTCGTATCCGGCAGCGTGAAGAGAACGAGCCTCGTTCCAAACGCGTATGTCGCGCGGAAGCGGCAAATTCTCCACGATGATCAGAATCTTTCTCTGCATTCAAACCTACTCTTTCTAAAGAGACTTATGAATCCCGGCAAGGGCGCAAAGCATGGTCGCCTGTCCCCAGTGAAGAGTTGGTGTCTTGTTCACAAGCCGCGTCGAATACCGGCGGTAGTAGAAATACCCGCTCTCGTCCTGCATGTGTTCAATCGTCCAAAGAGCGATTTTGGCCGCGAGGGCCACACTCTCCGGATCGTCGTCCCTGAAGAAGACAAGAGTGTCGATTGCCTGGGAACAGCATTGAATGTCGATGGGAAGCGTCTTGTGTTTGTAGTAGCGTGGAGTTCCATCCGGCAGGAAGAACGTCTTCTTCCAATAGTCGTACCCTTTATCCATTACCGGTTTGAATTGGTCGTCTCCCGTGCTCTCCAGGTAGTGCTTGAAGCAATCGAGAACGTAGCCGGTATGGAAATTGTCAACCCACTGAAGATCCTCTTTTTCCCCGTAGTACCAGGATCCGTCCGTACGCTGCTGTTTGGCGGTGTAAAGGAGAGCTTTCTCCGCCAGATCCCGGCAAGCCTGATCGCCGGTATAAGAATACGTGCGAGCCAAGAAGCTAGCTCCAAGCGTATTGGCGTTGTGCACTCGACAGTCCAGGCCCGGCACGTAGCTTATGCACGTTCCCTCATCTTCAACATAGCGGTCGAGATCCTGAAAGATATGATGACAAGCGCTCTGCGCGATCTGCAAGTACTTATCCGTCTTCAGATATTCATACCCATCGAGAAATGCATGCCCGATTAAAGACGTCCACACGATTGTCGGCACGCCCTTTGGTAGATAGAAACCCCGCGATTGGTAGTCGAAGTGGTTCCCCCAGCAGGATCCGCTGTACCCCTTGGACTGATTGTCGATCAGCCATTGGAGGGCATTCTGTGCCCGTTCAATCCACTGCGGATCGCCTGTAGATTGATGCAGCCGCAGGAATCCCCGCGCAAGAAACCCCATTCCCTTCGTGGATCTGCTTTTCTTTATTCCGAGAAGAGGGCGCAAGTTTAAAGGAAAGCGCCGCACTCCCTGCAGCAGGACCGTGCGAAGGGCTCTTGTCTCGAAAGTCAGTGGGCGAAGAAGCGGCGAACTCAGGCCGTCGAATGTATCATAGGCGCGGTAATCGTTCTCCTCGATCCAGCGGTGCAAACGGGAGATCGATTCGTAGAACTGGCGCCGCAGGGCTGCGCCTTGGATCCCACGTTCGACCTGTTCACCAGCAAATTCCATCGTACTTGCCATTCCCGCTCCTTTGATTTCCGATGCGCACAAAGTCTGCCAACCGTTGGCTGTCACGAAGTTGATCCGGAATATTGGCTGCCGGGGACTTTCTCAGGCTTGTTATGAGGTTATCGGCGCGGATTCCCGTAACTGGCAGCTTCTTTTCGAAGTTCTCATTTCTCAGGAATATTGCTGATTCGAATATCCCCCTCCGGCATCAAGCCGCTCCGGACGGAGATTGTGGAGAATTTGAGGCTACCAAGGTAAGGGCCATGTGAGATTTGTGGCGATGATCAGTCGGCTGCGCTTTTGAACTGCCGGAGATCTACTGCATATTAAGCGACCATCTCCCGAGGCCGAAAGGCCGGTAAATTATGTAGGGCCGGCAAATCGGAATTAACGCTTTTGTTATTCGAACTCTCTCTTGATAAAGTCCAGGGTTGCAGTTGACCTGCTGCCCGAAGTCGCCAACAACCAGAGACAGAAGCAGTAACCTCTGAATGGGCAGACTCTAATTTGAAGGTGATGAAATCTACATCCCGGATGTTGTCGGACGGGCGGTCTCTTGTCCCCACCGGACCCATGTGCATACGGCTGCAACATGAAGCGGCTCGCGAATGACCGAATGCTTTGTGCATTCGGTCATTCGCCTTGCACAGGTATTCATTGAACGGTCGCGGTAAGGCCTCCAGGGGCTGATGGCTGAGTTGAGCCACCCCCTCCCGAATCAGTCTGATACACACGCTCGTCAAACAGCCGCACATCGGGAAACTTCATTGTCCCGCTGGCGCAGCTTCCCGGGTCACTTGCCAACGCATAGCTCACCGTTGTCGCGGTTGACGAAGTGATCGAAACCTCTGCGCCTGTCGAGGTTCCTGCTCCACTCGTAGCACATGCCCCGCCGCTGACCTGGAATTTGCCCATGAGATGATGCTGGTTGGGAATGCCGCTTATCGTCAGTGTTTCCACGCCACCCGACCAGCTTGAGGAAGTGATGCTATACGAGCCCTGGTAAGTCGGGTCAGGGGGAAGATTCTGCCACGCAACGGATGCCGGGTTATCGTAAGCAGTTCCATTCACATGCGGTCCACTGCTCACGTCCGGACCGGCAAAGGGAAATGGCTGCGTCTGAGTAGCAGAGCAGCTTGTTGGGAATGTGCTCCATGTCTTACACACCTTCCACCAACTGAGCCCTGTACCGCCGCTGCTGTGCGGAGTGCAGGTTGTCGAAGTGTATCCGGCAAGAAAGAAGGAACAGGGAAGATTGTTGTTGGCGGGGACGCTGTTTACATAAGGCGCAGCGTTACCGGACAGCGTCGTGGGGACTTCAGAGCTATTAAACCGGCATGCGCCGTTTACTGCGTCACAGTTCCCCCACAACATGGCGCTGGTCTGCGTAAGCGGGTCGCTCGGTAAGACATTGGAAGTAAACCCAATCTCGTAATATTCCGACAGTGGAGATGCAACTGGAGACAGGTAATGCGTGATGGCTCCGTTGCCGCTGTCGATGACGTTGCCGATCAGGTTTCCGAATCGTGCAAATGAGTCCTCTAGAATTCCGCGCTGACAACATCCGAATGAATTATAGGGAGGGTCCCATCCTCTTACATAGTTCCGAAAAAATGTGTTGAAATCGTGGGTGCCCCAAGTGTCATCATCCTCAATCACTCCGAGGTTATTACCCTCGTGCATGATGAAGGCCGAGCCGCCTTGGTGCTGGAAACTGGAACTCTGAACGTATTGGGCGTTCCCCGAGGCGGAGTAGTTATAGGCAACCACGTCTCCTTCCTGGCCACCCGTGCCTTCATCGAAGAATCCGAACTCTCCAATGTTGTTTATAATCAGATCGTCGGAGTCGTGGCCAAAACCTATATTGCCTCCATCGGCTCCGTCCAAAGCCAGATCAGAAAAGAAATAGTTATTTGCCAGCAGGGAGTTCTTGCTGGACTGAAGATAGACTGTATCGTTGCCGCTTGAACCGATAAAGCGCACGCCTTTTATCCATGATGCGTATGCTTCTTGGATATATACACCTGATGGACTCGCGGTGGAGGCCGACGTACACCCTGGAGTTGATGAGCTTACACACTCAACAACAGTCAAATCCTCAAGACCCATGCCCATTGCAACGTGAGATGGGTCTTGCCAGTTAGCCGTCGCTGTGCTACCGCTGGACCAGTTAGGCATGTAGATAGGCGAAGAAAATGTGACTGTATATGGGCCGGAACCGGTGACATTCGTGATGTACACGGTCTGCGCCTGCGCGGACTGGTTGTTCAGCGAAGTTTGCTGTGCGCAGTTGGCACTGGGGGTAGAGCAGACATAAACGCCTCCATTGTCCGTCTGCGTTCCGGTAGCGCAGTCTGCTCCACTCAATCCTGTGTTGCATTGGCTGAGGTACATGATATTTCCAACTGTCGGGGCCAATCCGCTTACCGAGCTTAATTGAACATTGTTTACACCCTGACAGTTGGCTCCGGTGACTGACGCGCCATTGCACAAGGATAATGTTCCAGACCCTGCCCCCCATCCTGCTCCTATGCCAATCGTTGCCGAACCGCTCAGGGTCACGGTAGTAGATTGTGCACCGCTCCCACGCAGGGTCACGCTGTTAGTGCCAAACATGGCAAGAGTTCCAGAATTAAACGCAAAGGTTCCTGGGCCGAGAAGAAGATAGGTTCCATTCGCGCAGGCAGCAAGGTCGGAGTTGATCGTGGTAAGCGAGGTGCCGGCCGCAACAGTCGATCCGCACTGCGTTCGCGTGGGAGGCGTCCACGGATTCGACGTCGTCTCCCCGTCAGGGAGAGTCGCAGGCAATCCTGCTTTCGTCCAGTCAATTGCCCGGCTGGAAGAGAGGATGCCGGACCAGGGTTGTTGTGCATGGGCAAAAAGGGAAAATGAGAGCGATGTCCCAAGAAGAAGGGACAAACAAAACCGAGAGTACCTCAAATTAGGTCTCCTTCAAAAGGCTATATCGACCGGGGCCGTACTAAGAGTCTAGCAGCGGTCGGGTACGATAGGGCCTTACGAACGTAACCCAACTATGGACAAAGGCGTTACCTTTGTGCGCCTAGCGCACGGGGTAGAAAAGACAGGACTTACACGGTTAGCTGAATGCATCGAAGTGCATAAGCATCCGACGTTCCAAACCCGACCGAGAATTACATAGTTCGGTGTTACTTCCAAAAGAAACGCAGTACTGAGCCCGACCCGGGCTCTTCATTTGCGTTATCGCGAACGTGACGAGGCCGATTCAGATGAAACAAATCGTTTCAGCCTGCAGAAAGCCTGGCTCATGCGGACTCGAGCCGGCCACGACCTGTTCACCAGCAAATGCCATCGTACGTGCCATTCCCGCTCCTTTGATTCCCGATGCGTACGAAATCTACCAACCGCTGACCGTCACGAAGTTGCTTTGGAACATCTACAAAATCAGGGTCCTTGTTGCCGATCACCACTGTTTGTGCGTGTTCCAGGACTTCTCCAATACTCGGCGCCATGAGCCTGGATATGTGAGGGACGCGGTTGAGGATAAAGTCTCTGTTCGCACCGACCAATTTGGCCAGGTTCACATTTTTATCAAAGATGCGTACATCATGGCCCTTGCCGATGAGACGTTCGATGACTTCAATCATGGGGCTCTCTCGCAGATCGTCCGTGCCTTCTTTAAAACTGAAACCCAGTACGCCAATCCGTTTGTGACCCGGTTCCATTATGAGCCGAAGGCCCTTGGCAATCTGCAATTCATTGCTCGCCAGGATCGAATTCATGATCGGCAATTCCAAATCACGCATCCTGGCCTTGTAGGTCAGCGCGCGGAGATCCTTTGGCAAGCACGAACCGCCAAACGCAAATCCAGGCATAAGGTACGCGGAGGAGATGTTGAGCTTCTTGTCTTGACAGAAAGCCTTCATAACCGCGTGCGCATCAATAGAAAATGATTTGCAGACGTTCCCGATCTCGTTCGCAAAACCGATCTTGAGCGCATGCCAACAGTTGTCGACATACTTAATCATCTCGGCGACCTCTATCTCCGTTTTTATCAACGGCGCATCCAACTTTGCGTAAAGGGAAGCCAGCATATTCCCGCTCTCGCAATCTAACTCTCCGATCACCGTTTTGGGAGGCGAATTAAAATCACTCACCGCCGAACCTTCGCGCAAGAACTCGGGGTTATTGCAAACGCCGAAGTCAACACCGGCCTTCTTTCCTGAGTGCTTTTCCAGGACGGGGATAACAAGCTGCCGCATCGTGCCGGGTAAGATGGTGCTGCGGATGACGATGGTATGTCGGGTCGGTTTATTCTTGAGTGCTTCGCCGATAAGTTCACAAACACGTCTGATGTAGGTCAGATCCAGATTTCCGTTAACCTGGCTTGGAGTACCGACGCAAACGAATGAAAGCTCTGTTTCGCGGATAGCTTGGTCTTGGTCGCTGGTTGCACTGAGCCTGCCTGACCTAACTGAGGCGCCAATGATTTCTTCGATCTCGGCCTCGATGATTGGAGACTTACCCGCGTTTATCAGGTCGACTTTTGCGGAGACAGGATCTACGCCGATGACCTCGTGACCATCCTGCGCAAAACACCCAGCAGACACTGTCCCCACGTATCCCAAACCGAAAATGCTAATTCTCACAGTCCCCTTCTCTTTTCCGATTTCTGATCCTCTAGAAGTATCCCGCGACCGAAGCCGTCCCAATCCTAAGGAGATTGAGGCAGCGATTGATATCCAGAGACTCACATGACGATGGTAGGGCCAAGAAATCGTGCATCCATATAATCTATCGCTTACTGAAGCGGCGGTCTTGCCAGCCTATCGACAGGTCAGGCGTGGATCGACGCATCTATCTATGCGGGTTTAACTTTGTTTCGCTCGCCGGACTCTTTCCAGAACACTTCAATAGCATTTTCTGTACATTGCCCGAGCACATGCAGAAACTCATCTGCAGTCAGCCAACGTCCCAGCGCTAGACCTTGTTCACAATCGACCGCGTAGTTGAATTTCCCTGTAGACGAGAGACTTCCGAGAATCTCGACACACTGCAATCCCTCTGACCTGAACTCGGGCAGATTCACTTCAAACGAGAGATAAGGGACGGGGCGTTGAAGGCCTCGAATCACATTCAACTCATACCCCTCAACGTCGATCTTGATAAATATCGGAACCCCGTGTACAGACATTAATTGCTCGACTGTCGTCGTTTCGACAGTCTTATGTCGGACAAAATCCAAGCCATAATGCCCGCATGTTTGCCGCGTCTTATTCGCTTTCAGTGCGGTCGCCCATTTTTGACTAAGCGTATTTACCGCTGATCCTGGCCCGTCAATCCACATGGTCTCCATTGCGCTTTTGTCGCTAACGGCTTTCCCCACAATTACGAGCGGCCTTCGAACAAGTGTGAGCCGCACAAATCTCTCATGCAAAATTGATTGATTCGTCTCATCTGGTTCTATTGCAACTACTCGGGCTCCCAATCTCAGGAACAAATCCGTTTTAAAGCCCTCGTTGGCACCGATGTCGAAAATGAGACTCCCATGGCGCAGTTCAGGAAGGAGGCGACGATAGAAATCAAGCTGCTTTTCTCTGGCTAGAATCCAGTGTCTACCTGCCATCCTCCAATATATGTCCTGGATACTTGAACTCTTAAGCCGATGGTACAAGCCAGCCTGTCGTAACATTGTCTGAATCTGCAATTTGGGCGATTTCATTGTTGCTCCTGCATCCGACTAAGACAAAACCAACGCTGCGCCAGTGTAGCCCTTCAAACTCCCCGTCACGGCCGAAAGACCAGCACATTTGGCAGGGCCGGCAGATCGAATTGCCGCGCTTCTACTGTTTTGAACTCGCTCTTGATTAAATCCAGCTTTGCGGTGACCCGAGTCTTCGTCACGCCTGGCCGATGATCTCCGGCATATAGGCGGACAATAAACACGCCAGTACTTTTGAGGTGTCTCGAGAATTTGTTTAGGATCGGTAGGACTTGTCCATGAGGGATGTGGTACATAGACTCGCGAAATAAGATGATGTCAAAATCCCGGGTGGGCTCGTAATTCAGGAAGTCTGAGTTGACAAAGCTGTTTTTGCCAGCTCGACCGTTCTCCCTAGTGCGCTTCACAGCTTTTGCAAGAGCAGCCTCGGAAATATCAACGCCGATATACTCCTGATAAACGTGTGCTGCCAGCTCATTCGCGGTGTTGCCTGGGCCGCAGCCAAGATCCAGAATATTCCCGTTGTTCGCGTATTTTTCGAGGTACGGGTACACGCAGTCGCCGACCGTGTTGTCGATGAAATTCCATTTGGTTCCGGAAAATTCCTTATCCCAAAGTCGCTTTTTGAAGCCCGAGGGGCCGTAGCTCATGATAAATCCTCGGGCAAACGTCAATGTCCGGTCCACGATATACATCTCATAATCTCCAATTAGAGTTTGCCCGCACAGGGCCTACTGCTTGTGCTTTTGTCACTGGTGATTTCAGGCTGGTCAACCAAGATTCTCAAGCGTTGAGGGGACATATGGAGCGATGCTAGCTAATGTTTCATTGGATTAGAGCCCTATGGTGTGGTTTACCAGGGCACCGGGCTCCCGGCGTACGGCGCAGCTATTTACCAGGAGGCGACAGTACCGGCAACCAACGCTTTTGGCGGCGGAAGGTCTGGCTTCGGGCCCTGCCGCACGACCCACTGCAGGACTCGAGTAACGGCCTGCGCCTTCGCCTCCCAGGTTAAGCATTCCCGCACGTATGATATGCCTTGCTCTCGCAACTGGTGGAGCAGGTTCCGATTGTGTACGAGCTCCCCCAGAAACCCTTCCATCTGCGACACCACGTCGCTTTCATTGGTAAGAGGCACCTTAAACCCGACGTCAGGACGAACAGTGTCTCCGGGTCCGCCGAAGTCCGCAACAAAAGGTACCGCACCCGCCGCCAGAGCCTCAACGACTACAGCTCCACCAAATTCGCGCACCGATGGATATACCATCACGTCTGCCGACCGTAAACGCTGCATGGCTTCCGTATGAGTCAGCATTCCGCAGAATGACACAGACTCCTCGATTCCAAGAGAGTTCGTTAGCTGTTCAAGGCGATTCCGCTCCGGGCCATCACCGACCACGGTAAAGTGGGCTAAACCGCTTCGCAAAAAGGGCGCCGCTGCGCGCAATGCGAGATCACAAGCCTTATAAGGCACCAGAGCACCGAGGAAAATCAACTCAAGTTTGCTGTCATCCTCACAGGGTCGCACGTTGCCCGAACAAAGAGAACGGCTGACCCCATTCTCCGGGACAAAGAAAAGCTTGTCGCGATAGGTGGCAAACTCGGCATAAGTTTGCGATGAACCTGCTATGATCGCAGCCGCCCTGCGATAGGTAGATCGAGCAAAGGGCAGGAATCGGTACAGATCCCTCAGGTTGTCAATCCATGACTTTTGGTTATCGGCCTGGCTGAAACCCTGTGGCCAAGGCAGGCCGCCGTTGATCGGCCCGATCACGAAGGGCACGGAACAGTTCCGCAAAAGGAACGGGAACGGACTGGGTAAAACCGGATTTGCTGGCAAGAGGCGCAGCACGATATCGAACTCACCTGCGATTATCCGAGTTCGCATGCGTCGCCAGGCTCGCCATTCAAAAGCAAGAGAAAACGGATAGAGGAAGGGCGTCAAGGCACGGCTGTGGTAATTATCCTTGAATATCCAACGTAAACTCCAGGCATAGATGCGATCAAGCCACGGCATGCCGATCGCCTCAATGACATGAAAGGGCGCCTGTGTGCGGCGCAGGGCCTCCTCGTTGCACGAACGTGCGACAAGCGTCACAGCATGGAGTTGAGCGAGGGCTTCACCGTGAGAATAGCCCTCCAGCGCAAGACTGATGGACTCTGGGTTGGCATCAGGCGCTAACAGCAATATCCTCAATCGACTCACCTATATTCCTCTTGCGAATGACTCTTTTCAAGCTTGGATGGGAGGGCGGACTAAGCTGCAGTCGCTTCTCCAGCAACCTCCGACATGAACGCTCCGCGATGTTCAGGTCAGCGGCTAACGCACGCCAAGGGTCGCTCATAGCAATCGATAAAATTAGGCCGACACGCGTATCAATGAAAGGCCCAAGAAGCCGATAGTAATACCCGCAAATCCAACCACCCATCATCGTGGGAGTGAGGTTTCTTAGCCACGGCCACGCCTGTCAAGGTACAAAACAGTCTGACTTTTGATATCGGCATCAACACTTCAGGAACTCGGAATATTTGCGGTCACAGGCTGAGAAGCTTCACAGGAATCGAAAGTGGTTTTGCTTCCTGTCTCTTAGCTAACTAAGCGAACTCACGATTAGTCGAGGATTTGATGCCACGACCGACTGGGTCGCCACCGAGCCTTTCCCTAATTCCACACTGACGCTGGAAGCAATGCTTCGCGAGCCAACAAGAACGAGAAGGAGAGAGAACCAAGTGGGTGTCAGGATCCTGAAGCCGGCCTCAGTTATGCTGTAAATCGAAGCGGTGGCAACATAGGCCAGCATTAGGCTGCCAACCGCAGGGTTGCAGCGAAATCCGGCGCAGGCTTGCCGATAGCCGCTGATTAGAAGAGTCGCGATCAAGGCCACTCCAACCAACCCGAGGTTGAGGTAGACGTCGATGTAACCGTTGTGCGCTGAGTTGAGCCCTCTCTCGTATTTCGAGAGACCTCCCTTGACATATTTGCCGTAGCCGTTCCAAAAGCTCTCAAACCCGGCACCGACAACTGGATTCGGACATATTGGAATCACAGCCTTCCAGATTACTGTGCGGTCGCTGAAAGTTGCATCCCTGCCTAATGCGCCCGTAACCGTCGCTTGTCCGTCGAAAAGCATGGTAATGCCTCCTGAAAGCAGAATCGTCAGAACCAGTCCATGAACTCTTCCAGGACGACGTTTCATGAAGGGCAGACTTGTCGCCAGCATTAGGGCGGTGCCAAGTATAAAGCAGGCGATGCAGGTGGCTGAGTGCGCCTGTTGAAGAACGGCGACTCCGAATGCGAGCAGGACTACTCGAGCTAGCAGTTGTCGTCCTCGATTGGGGCGACGTTTGGCACGGAGCAGGTTGAAAAGGCTCCACAATGCCCCCAGCGAAATAACATACGTGATGAGGCCGAGCGTATTCTTGTTGGTCGTCACTCCGGTGTACATTGGATTTCCACTTGGGTCGTATGCGGAGCCCAACGCGGAGTACCGGATTAATAGGATGGAAGCGGGGAGTAGAATGAAGCCCACGCGGGAGAAGAGGCGAGAGAGCGCTGCTATCGGTTCTGGATCTGTCACAACGACGAGCACCATTGCCAAGTCACCAACGTCCTTGATCCAGCGCTTGAATGCTACGTCCGGAAAAGGCGACCACGCGCAGCTGACGAGGCAATAGAGAAAATAGATCAGGAGCGGGAAGCTCGCTTTCAGCAGAATAGTTAGCCGTTGCTTCCGCCGGAGGAGTACTGCGATAGCGGCAACAAAAAGGGCCATGAAAACAATCGCGTCAATCGGGCTGCCGTCCAGTTGTGCATCAAGTCCTTGGCCCGCCGTACCGCCGCCGATCCCAAACCAAATACTCAGCCACGAAGAGACTGGTCTTGACCCGACAATCCAAAGCCATATGACTGGCAGCCAGAGAGCCTTTGCGCTCCGAACGGAATTATCGCGATCGAGATAGAATAGACCCGCCGTCCCGACGGCAAATACGAGGAACGCGAGCGGAAAGCCCATTCTATACTCCCTCGACAGCGCGCTCACGCGTTCCCAATTTCACCAGGGAGCGACGTGTTCGAATCTCATGGTTCTGAATCATATCGCGGAGTGCCGCGCCGACGAAGGTCCAAGCACCGTGCCTTCATGCTGTAAGCCTGCTTCTGGCATTAGGACGTCTTAGAAACGACTAGGCGAAAATCGCCCTGTAAGCAGAGTCAATGGTCTTTGATCGTGCCCTCCCGCGATCCATTGCCTCAACAGAAATCATGGTGAGACCGAACCCTGCAACAAAGGTTGCAGCGAGAATGATGGGCCCACTATCGATGCGCCTCAGACTTACTCTCAAGAACTGGAGAATCGCGATCTGTGAGATATAACCAAAGAGCGAATATTTGCCCAGAAGGACGACATGGGATTGCATTCGGCTTGAGTCTCTCGTCGTATGCACGCCTACCACGTAAATGAGTGCAGTTGTCAGGCAGGCGCCCAACATTTGCACGTAAAATGAAACATCCCAGATCGTTATTGCGACCAAGTAAACGCAATAAGCTGACGCAAGCGGCCATGGGTGACTGACTATTTTTTGAACCTCATTCCGCGAAGCGAAGCCGAAAACGACGCCAAGCAAGCCAATTGTGACGAGTTCCATGTTTGGGCTTTGAATGTGGTGTAAATCCAAAAAGACCATACAGAGCAGCGACAAGACACATACCGCATGAAAGGTGTACTTGAAGAATTGGCACGCGATCGATAACAACGACGATAGCACGAGAAGATAACTGATTGGGGCCAAGATCGCGAATGCAGCGATCTTCCCAGATGCACTATTAGAAATGCCTCCTGTGAGAAAAATGGTGCCTAAATTTTTCAATGCCGCTTGACCCGACGACATGTCCCTGACAAATGAAGACGGCACAACAAAACTAACCACGATATTCAATGCGACGAATACGGCTAAAAGTTTAATCCCTCGCACGGATAACCGCGCCGACAGCTTAGGACTGCCAACTCCGTACTTCGCGAAATGCACATGAGAGATCAGGAATCCGGTGATAAAGATGAAGGAAGGAGTTAGAAATCGCAGATACTTATAAATTTCGCCCTGCGGTCCATAAAAGTAGTTCAGCCAATGATAGAGCACCATGAATAACACCAGTATCCCCTTAGTGAAATCGAACGCGGGAATACGATGGGATGTGGCGCCATGTTCCACCTTCAAACGGCCGTTGGCGGCAATGGATTCCGTGATCATCTGAACCACACTCTCGCACACCTGAAGGCTACATCTGGAATAACCCGCACGGTTCGATCAAGCCTAGTCCAACCGCGCATTCTCTGCATAGATTTCATGCGGCATCCAAGAAAAGCCGGTGCAGCAGTTCAAGTGAAAGAAGCCGGTGAATCTCCGTGGTGTAGTTACGATTTCCCTTTATATGGCCGCTGACGACTGCCTCGACGGCGCTTCGATTCAAGTAAGGACGGGTCAGCGTTCGGGAGTCGAGCAGCATCTCCTGAACATACTTTGCAAGGATGGTCCGATACCACCACCGAAAGTGAAACAGCTTATGACGGCCCATCCACAGACGCTCTAAATGAAATGGAGCAAAAGCGTGATCTACTTTGGCAACCCACTGCGGCATGCCGTAGTCATAGGCGTATTCAGCCTTGAACGTGAATTCCAAATAACCCCTATTGATTGCCGAGGCGAGACGGTTCGAGCCGCCGAGACCGCGATCCGTGCGCAGCCGGGCCAGCGCTGGGCTGCCATCACGAATGAGCCGCAACCTCACGTCCTCGCCGCTTTCAACACGCGGAGCCCGGAACACTGTTCGTACGATTTCATTATCCAGATAGGGTGATCGAAGCGTCAGCTGCGTTTGCTCCAGCATCAGCACGCCGAAGTGATACGCCGCCGGCTGACGGAAGGCCACCATGCTCGTCCGATGGCCACGCAATTGATCGTGGTAAGTCTCAGCAGCGCGCGAAACCTGAGCGAGAATCTCCGGCCGGAAAATATCCGACGACGGCATGACGGCCTTGAACATCACGGCACCGCGAATGATTTCGCTGCCGAATGTTCCGACCATTCGCACCGGCGCAATCTGCCGCGCCATTTCATTGTTATACAGGTCCGCGGACCGGCTAATATCCACGCATCCGTCGGTCAGATAGAGAGTGCGCTCAGCATAATGCGGGAATCGCGCCAGGCACGTCCCATCGACAGTGACGACCTGGTAAGGCTGCCTGCAGATTTCCGCCACGCGCCGGGCTAGATAGACATCTTGATTCTCACGGTACATGCTACCGAAGGTGTAGCAGGGCAGCGAACCTGCAGCAGCCTTGCGCCATGCCATGATAATGCGTGTATCCAGGCCGCCTGTAAGCGAGACGCCGACACGCTCCCCGCCATTGAAATACCGCGGCAGACTGGTCGTGAAGGCGTCGCGCAGATGATCGTAGTAGCTTTCGGCATCAAGCGGCTCTTGTTCTTCCCATTCGCGCGGTTCAAAGTAAGCGGCCTTCTCATCAAGGGTGCCGCCTCGAAAACTCCAAGCCGAGGCAGGCGGCAGGACATATATGCCCTGAAAAAGAGTGCGGTTCTCCAAAACGCAGCCGCAGGCGATAAATTCGCCAAGCCCGCGCGGATCCACGCTACGCAGTTCGCGCCGAACTGCCAGGATCGACTTAGCCTCCGCAGAAAAATAGAACGCGTCCCGGGCCTCATGGAAGTAAACCCGCTGCAAGCCAAAACGATCGTTGAACAAAGTTACCGTGCCGCGCGTACGATCGGCCACCAGACCTTGGAAGCGCCCATTCAGGTTCTTGAAAAAATTGGGGTCGTCTTCATAAAGATGGACCAAATAGGAAGGCCCGGTGTCTTCGCATCCGTGCCCTCTCTCCTTGACGCGGCGAGCAGTGCCCGGTTCGGGATAGTCCTCTCCTGAAAAGATGAGTATGACGTCATCCCGTTCATTGCGAATGGGCATTCTGTCAGCGAAAGACTTCTCGCGCGCCACCCACCCGACATATACTCCCATGGACTCGTCAACCCACATTCCCTTTACGTAGAAAGGCTCGTGGAGAAGGGGCTCGATCATACGGGCGAGTTGCTGCTCCGCCCACTCACGTGGCTTTTTTGTAATTAGTCCAACGATTCCCGGCATGCCCTGGCTCCGTTTATGTATCTTGTTCCAAGGCCGGGAACCGGAACTTGTACCATGAATACCGAAAGTCGCGCGCCTTGACGAGCACGGACTCGGGAAGGCGGTCAACGAACTTGTGATGCAGGCCCATGCGAAAAGCGGCCCAACCCATGCCGGTCAGAGGAACATAATAGCGAGGGAGATTGATCCGTTGGAACCCGTTGCGTTCCTTAAAATCGCTCAGACTGCTTCGCTCCTTCTTCCCATAAGCGAAATTCGAATACACCAGGCGCGAAATTCCGCGATCCGCGCACGATCGAACCGCTTGGGCAACAAGGGCATTTGTAGGTGCCTTGTCCCTGTGCCGGATCATTGAGACGATGTGCATCATGCCGGCTTGCGTTCCGCCGTCATCCGTAGTTAGTTTGATGAAACCAATCAGTTTCTCGTCGAGATACGCGCCAATGAAGATGCTTGTGTCGAGAAATGTCGAGCTCATCCGGCGCACCTGGTCAAAGCTCTTGCCGTAGTGCGGAAAACGCCTTCCCTGGCGTACGGGGCTTTCGTTGTAGATCTCCCATATTCCTAGCGCAAGGGCATCATCAAACGACGCTTCACGGACAATGACTCCCTTCTTCGAGGCTTGTTTCGCTTTGTTGCGCGCTTTGAATCCAATTTGCTTCGTCCACCAATCCTCGAATGTCGAAACCGGAAGGACAGCCAGATTATCCCATTCCATGGGATAGTTATACTTCGGTGACGTGTCGGGCAGTTTCTGCATAAAAGTGAAAATGTCAACTCGCGGAGGCGATTTACGCAGGCCAGCTAACATCTGGTCGGGATCGTCCAGAAACTTGTACTTGTCCCCATCAAGTCTGCCGATACGAACTAATCGGCCTTGGATCTGAATATTTCTACCATAAACAATCATGCTCGATCCTTCTGGCCACCAATCCATCCAAAGTCATCTGACATCCGCACCTCCGTCAAAACAAGCCGATCACGCTTCGGGTTATTGTAGGACTGTTGCCCTGTCCTCGATCGATCTACGCGCTTGTCGCTCATCGGATCTTATCGTTTGAGAGGGCTTGTACCTTGGTCGAACCATCACGGTTTAAGGGAACATGGTCGAATCCAGGCATTAGTTTTAGCAACTTTAATTGCATCCAGGCTCCTCAGCAAATTCGTCGAAGACATGCAACTCGTGAGGGGCCCTACTGCAACCTACTTAACAGCCACCTGCGACTTACTGGCAAAGAACTTTCTCAGCCTGTGCATCTGTTCACGCTGCACAAACGCAACCAGTCTTGGCGAAAGTGAGATTTCCCTACGTCGAACCAGCGACCACGCATACCCCAATCCGAGCGCCAGGCCCCCTACCACATATGGACGATGCTTCATCTGGTAAATCGTTCGGAATATCTCCCAAAGGGGGTGGTTCCCCACAAAGTGATCCTTCACGCCCAGCTTGAATTTGGCCTTCAGGCTGCCTTGCAGCGCCGTGCCCATAATTCGATGATGGATGCAACTTTTTTCGGTGAAGGTCCGCGTCTGCCAGCCGTGCAGTCGCGCCGAAAGCACGGCCACGTGATCGATGCAACCACCCTTCAGTAGCATGTAGCCGCCAATCGCCTCAAAGCATTCACACCTAAAGAGTTGACATCCCCCCCAAACATTCTCGATGTTCGTAAAACGGTAATCGTACTGAAAACCGCCTTCCCGGAAGGGCGCACCAGCGATCCCGAGTTGCGGAGCTTCTCCCATTTTTCCGATCAGAAACTCGAAATGGTCGGGCTCAAATGAAACGTCTGCATCGAGGTTGCCAACGATCTCGACGGGCAAATCTTTGATCCGGTTGTAGCCAGCGTTGAAGGCTTGCGCCTTTCCCGCAAAATGCCGCTCCTGACGCACAGGCATGCGAAGTAGTTCAATCCATGAATAATCCTTCATGTACATGCGCACAATAGCGTCTGTCCCGTCAGTTGAGCCATCGCTGACGATGACCCATTTCAGGGGTGGCCGAGTCTGCACGATCATGGATTTGATCGTCAGCTCGATATATTGCCCCTCGTTCCGCGCCGGAGTAATGATCGCGTAAGTGAGTCCGTCTGGCATGTTTCTTAGGAGTTAATGCATCTAGATGATGCAGAGACGAGGCAAACTCGTGCTGGTATCTTCCGGTGCGAGATCGTATTCGCTCTTATTTCAAATTCCCGTACCGCGCTTGACCGGCACTCTGGCCTGACGAGACACTCCGGCAATCACGACCATTTACTTTGTCTTGTTTTCCGAAATAGGGCTCGCTGTCTACGATGTTTATTCCGCGAGCAGTACCGAGTCTTCTGCGCGTTCCACCTGCGCATGAGTGAACCGAGTGGTAAAAACCAGTATTTCCTCGGCCACCCTGGCTTGCTGGTCTGCCGTAAGCTGCGGGAACATCGGCAATGAGATGATTTCGGCAGAAACTCGTGACGCGACTGGGAAGTCGCCCGCTCTGTAGTTAAGCGAGGAGTAGGCCTTCTGCAGATGAAGGGGGACCGGATAATGAATTCCCGTCCCTATGCCCCTCTCTTTCAGATAGGTCATCAGGCCGTCGCGGTCGGCGGTGCGAATCACATAAAGGTGGTACACGGCGCGAGACCAGGAAGGCTCATAGGGGCAGACTACGATTTCATTGCCTGCCAGAAGACGGTTGTATTCGGCTGCCCGCTCACGGCGTAGCGCATTCCACTTCGCAAGATGCACAAGCTTCGCCTGCAGGAGACCCGCCTGAATCGCATCCAGCCGCCCGTTGTAACCTTCCACATCGTGGTGATACTTCTTAGCCTGTCCGTGATCGCGCAGCATTCCGATCTTACCAGCAACACAGGCATCGTTCGTGGTCACGGCTCCTGCCTCTCCGCAGGCTCCGAGGTTCTTACCGGGATAGAAGCTAAACGCAGCCGCGCGACCCATCGATCCGGCTTTCATCCAGCGATTGAGCTTCGTAGAAAAATATTCCGCTCCGTGTGCCTGACACGCGTCCTCAATCACTGTTAGGCCATATTGTTCTGCAAGTTCCAGGATGGTATCCATATCGGCCATCTGGCCGTAAAGATGCACAGGCACTATCGCGGTTACCGGACGTCCACTCCGGTGGCTGATGAGCTTACCGGATCCATCTCGCGTGCACTGTTCTTCCAGATACTGTTGCAGCATCTCAACGGACATGTTGTAGCTGTTTTCATCTACGTCGACAAATTCAGGCACTGCACCGGCTTGCGAGATGGCTTCCGTAGTGGCAATGAAGGTATGCGGCACGGTGACTACAACATCACCGTGTTGAACTCCACAAGTCATAATGGCGAAACGCAAAGCATCTGTGCCACTGCTGACAGCGATAGAATGGGTGGCGTCGCAAAAGTTCGCAAAAGCCTCCTCAAATTCCTCTACCATGGGTCCGCCAATAAACCCCGCCGTGCGCAGAGCACGGCGAAATACTCCGGTGAGTTCTTGCTCGAGCTCTACATGTGGTGTCACCAGATCAAGAAAAGGAATGCTATTCGAAAAACCATTAAGCATGGACATTTTGACCTTCCACTATCTGCTCGATATAACGTAGAACTCTGGCCGGATTTCCGGCAACGATGGAGTTAGGGGGGACATCTTTGGTGACTACGCTGCCAGCGCCCACAATTGCATTCTCTCCGATGCTGGTGTTGGAAAGTATTGTGGCGCCGGAACCGATGGATGCACCTTTCTTTATGACCGTACGTTCGACCTTCCAGTCGGCTTCGGTTTGCAGATCTCCATCCAGTGTTGTGGCACGGGGATAGCCGTCATTGATGAACGTCACTCCGTGTCCAATGAAGACGTTGTCCTCAATCAGCACACCCTCGCAAATAAAAGTATGACTGGAGATTTTGCAGCATCGGCCGACTTTAGCATTCTTCTGGATTTCGACGAATGCGCCGATCTTGGTCTCATCCCCGACCTCGCACCCATAAAGATTTATGAATTTCGACAGCCGGACGTTTTTCCCCAGCTTCACATCGTCGGAGATGCAGTTGTAAGATGTCATAGATAGACCAGCGAACCTTTCTTGCTTAGCGATTCGCTGGCCGCCTCCAGCATCTTGACCACTCGCAGGCCGGCACATCCGTCATTAAAAGGATTCACCCCACTCGAAATGCAGTCTACGAAGTAAGAGAGTTCCTGACGAAGCGCCTCTACCTGCTCTAACTGGGGAGCCCACATATCGCCTGAGCGATAATTCACCAATAGTTCGTAAACGCCCTCGCGGTTCGTGATGTTCACTCCCTTGTCGTACACCTTTACTTTTTCGTCGGCTTCAAGATCGTTCCAGACGAGCATTCGCTTCTCTCCGCCAAGGAGGGTCGTCCTGACCTTTACTGGCGAGAGCCAGTTGACGTTGATATGAGCTATCACCTTCTCGGGAAAATAGAGCGTCATGTAAGCCACATCTTCGTGGCAGTTCAGATGACTTTGTCCCGTCGCGACGACTGCTTCAGGACTTCCTTTGATGAGGTAATCCATGATGGAAAGATCGTGGGGCGCAAGATCCCAAAGAACGTTCACGTCGTGTTGGAAAAGACCCAAGTTGACCCGGGTGGAGTCATAGTAATAAAGCTTGCCCAGGGTCCCTTCGTCGAGAAGCTCCCAGATTTTCTTAACTGCGCCGGTGAACAAAAAAGTGTGATCCACCATGATCTTGAGATTTTTCCGCTGGGCCAGGTTGATCAGTTCCTCCCCTTGCGCAGTATTGCTGGTAAATGGCTTCTCAACGAAGACGTGCTTGCCATTCTCCAATACGGCCTTTGCCAGTTCGTAGTGTGTCCAGACTGGAGTGATGACGGCGACGGCGTCGATCATCGGTGACGAGATCACATCGGAGGCATCTGCCGTGACATGGATCCCCGGATACGCCTTTTGCGCGCGTTTGCGCGCAGCTGGACTCATTTCCGCAATTGCCAGAACATGGGACTCTTCCAAGCTCACAAGATTTCTGACAACGTTTGGCCCCCAGTAGCCGTAACCAATTACGCCAAAATTCACGCTTTCTCACCGTCCTTTAATGCCGCTTTTTTAACTTGGCCTGACATGTATTGACTTGGGGAAAGCTAGTGCATGATTGAGGAGATATGTGCAGTGTTACTTGGCATCGAACAACAGGTGTAAGGCTGAACTTAGTACGCGCCCCTAAGTACAGCCAAGGGCGTACGCATGAGAATCTTGATATCGAGCCACGGGGACCATGACTTCGCGTATTGCAGGTCCAGCCGAACCATTTCGTCGAACTTGATGCGGTTTCGGCCGTTCACCTGCCACAGTCCGGTAATCCCAGGTTTTACGTCCAATACTCGGCGACGGTGCCACGTCTGATAGGTGGCTACTTCGTAAGGAATTGCAGGACGAGGGCCGACTAGCGACATGTCCCCTCTGAGAACGTTCACAAACTGAGGGAGTTCATCCAGGCTGCTTCTCCGCAAGAATCTCCCAAGTGGAGTAATCCTCTTGTCATTTGCGAGCTTGTATACACCGTCTCCTTTTCCGTTCGACGATTCACGCATTGCCTCGCCGGCAATTAATTTCGTTACATATTCCTTATGGGCGCTGTGGTCGTTATTGGTGTACATGGAACGGAATTTCAAGAAGGTAAAACACTGACCGTGCCGACCGACTCGTTGTTGCCTAAAGAAAACGGGGCCCTTAGATGACACCTTGATTGCGATCGCGATCGCCACAAACACAGGGGAACAAATAATTAACGCGATTGCGCTGCCTGCAATATCTATAGCCCGCTTTACGTTCAATAGGGATCGCTTAACATCATCACAACTCGACAGGTCAGGATATAAGGCCGCATTGCTCGGGCGACCGGAAATATCATGATCCCAATCGTCGGGGTAGAAGTGAAACGAGATGCTGACTTGACTGAATTGTTCGAAGGTCAGCATATCTCTTAGGGTGTTGCTCACCCTTGTCAGGAGAGTGCTCAGGATTGAGCTTTTGTCATCGGCCAAAAGTCCCGTAAACATGGCACCAACGGTAGTCCGGTCTTTGTACCATCCGATTACGTCAGTCTCCCTCGTCGACGCCAGCAACGCTGGCAACATATTCTCGAGAGCTTTTCCATTCTTCTCGGAAGCCTGATGGCTTCCGGCCTCCAGTAACATCAGCAGGAATGGTTTGCCGGAGCGCTCCGTTCTTTTGCGCTCGATGACGAGCATCCGTCGAAAGGCGTCTTCGCAAAGGGCGATACGTTCGCCGGTCGGGGCGGAAAGCAGCGAGCGCGCAGTTGCTTCGTCGATCGAGTCTAATAAAGTCACTGGACCTCTCCTTATTCGCCTCAGTAGGTAGTGGTGTAAAGCGATAGGACCCAGACAGCAAGCCAAAGGCCTTGAGACTGTAAATGGTAGTTGAGCGTTGCTGATCATTAACTAGGCAATCTATATGATCAGCAGTTCTTGCTTTAAAGGCTGATCAGACAAACTGCTTTCGAGAAACAGGAATGCCCGGAGACTTGTTTGTCATGGATGCAATTTCAAGTTTTCTTTGAGGAGGGATGTTAAGACGATCTACTTCTCAGTTGGATTACCCGCCGCCCCTGGAGCGGAGGATGGGCGGTAATAATAGTAGTGGTCGCTTGTGGCCGAGCTATGCGAAGAGTTCAACAACGCTCCAATTAACTTTTGGTGGTCGAGCGCTTCCAACCCTCTTTGTAGTTGTCGCTTCTCGGTAATCCCCTGACGCGCAACCAGGAGAATCCCGTCAGCCAGCCGGGACCAGACACTTGTGTCAGCTAAGGGCAAAACAGGAGGGGAGTCGATGATGAGCCAATCAAATAACGCTGTCAGCTGACTCATCAGTGCAGATAATCTTCCTGTTTGCAGGAGCTCCAGGGGATTGCCTGAAGCGCTGCCTGCTGGCAATATCCATAGGTCCAGGCCTTCAAGATGGTATATATCCTTCATTGTCGCGTCATTGCCTTGCAGCCAATCGCATAGACCTGGTTTCCCTTGTAACCCAAACAATTGCGACAGCGACGGTCGGCGCACGTCCCCCTCGATCAGCAGCGTCCGCTGCTGTTTTTTTCGAGCAAGTGTACAGGCTAAGTTGGCAGCCACCGTACTCTTGCCCTCGCGGGGAATTGAGCTAGTAATCAGCACCCTCTTGAGGGGCCGCTCTCGCTGGAGATGCCGCAATCGCACGGCTAGAAAGCGAAACTTTTCCGCCACCAGGCTTTCGCCGTCCGTGAGGCAAACAAGTTGGCTTTTAGAAGCAACCGAAATCGATAAGGGGTGGAATTCGTCGAACAGCTCTGGACGTTTGTTATTCAGTGAGGGCTCGGATGCAACCGGCGGGGCATCTGTAATATTACTTGACGGAGCTGTTTGCAGCACGAAGGAGCCGTCGCGGCCGGCTCTTCCCGTTGCATCGCCCAGTTCGGGCTCTAGCGAAGCCTCCGATGCAGAAACCGCCTGATGCTGCTCGACACGCTGCAGTAACTCGGTTACGCTCGACAGCGCCGACAAATCTGCTCCGGGACGTTCGCCTTCCGATCTCTGTAACGCGTCAAATATAAGGCTCATTTTCGCTCACCTGAACGGTTTCGTCAGTACTGAAGTCAGAGCCGTTCGCAGTATATAGATTCAGAAGAGCATTTGTAGCCTCCTGGATATCCTTTTCTCTGTGTTCAGCCTCTCCTTGGGTCTCGGGTGAATGAACTACGTCTAGGCGGAGTTCATTCGCCACATTTTCTATGATGCTCGGCGTCACGCTTTGCATCTGTCTTGCATAGGCAGTAATGAGGGCGTTCTCGCAAATTGTATTAATCAGGCGTGGAAAACCTCTTGAGTTGCGATATACCGCCGCAATTGTCTGCGAAGAGAACACCATACTCGCCTGGCAGTCTTTCCCTGCGATCTGTAGGCGCCGCTCGATATACCCTTTGGTCTCACTCTGATTCAGCGGATCAAGGCGCGCACGAAGAGCGATCCTTTGCTTGAGTTGCCTGAGTCCAACGGAATCCAGCTTCTCGTCAAGTTCGGGCTGCCCGACTAGCACGATTTGCAACAACTTATCCTCTACTGTCTCCAGATTTGTCAGAAGGCGGATTTCTTCCAGAATTTCCGCCGATAGATGGTGTGCCTCATCCACGATGAGCACGGTAGTCAACTTCTTCGATCCTCGCGAGATCAGAAACTGGCTCAGGTCAAATAGTAGCTCACTCTTGTTCTTGCCAGATGCGGGCAGTCCAAAGTCTGCGAGAATGTATTGCAGAAATTCCGTTGGAGAGAGCAGGCTATTGAAAAGGTATGCATATGCCACGTCCGTGCTCTGCTTCAATAATTGAAGCAAACACCGAAGTACCAGAGTCTTACCCGTGCCTACCTCTCCAGTCACCACCACGAACCCTTTGTGCCGCCGAACGCCATAGTAAAGCGCTGCCAACGCCTCATTATGTCGCTTGGTCGAAAAGAGAAAAGCAGGATCCGGGGTGAGTTCGAACGGATTCCGGGTTAGGTTGAAAAATGCCTTGTACATTTGAGCAGTTGACGTTAGCTATGGATGTAGTTGAATGCAGAACCGGCCAGGATGACTACGACTACGATTGCAGCCATGCCCCATCCCAGCAATACTTTCCTTTTGGTGCGCCACTTATCCGCCTGACTCGCAATCTCCGGGATTTCAGAGATCACCGCAATCGGCAGCAGGTTTTTGATCTCCTTTTCACTGTGCATACGATCATCAATGAATTCGAATACGCCAGCCACCAGGACCCCTAATGCCAATCCAATGCCTATCCCCATCCCACAGAACTTGACGCGGTTCGGGAAGTCTGGCTTTGGAGGCAAGCTGGGAGGATCAAGGATACTGAAGCGCTCACCTTGTTGAAGCAGCTCCATGCTTGTTGCCATCTCTGACTGGTTTTTCTTTTTGAGCAAATCGTCGTAGTTCGCTTTAGATTGATCGTATCCCCGAGTCAGGTCCGCCATCTGCTGCTCAGTCACGGGTTCCTGGTTCAAGCGAGCCTGATAGTCGCTGATCTTGGCTTTTAAGCTAACAACCGCCTGCTCACGATTCCTGATTTCAGACTGATTGGCCTGAAGCTG
>Ga0206855_10076_pt2 | contig 27200 bp, 34 predicted proteins | sample Alteio_BWOrgCont_51_FD_152637 | JGI IMG/M metagenome (GOLD analysis project Ga0206855, IMG submission 152637) | Enriched cells from forest soil in Barre Woods Harvard Forest LTER site, Petersham, Massachusetts, United States -... | ecosystem: Environmental > Terrestrial > Soil > Temperate forest >...
GGAGGTGTTGCGAAAACGGCTGTCCGTCCTCGAACGGATTGGGCGAAAGGCTCACGCGAACCAATCCTACTTTGAGCAGGCGAGAGATTTCGCTGTAGGAATCGCTCCGGCCGATGTAGAACTGCAAATCGCCGTTCGTTTCCACCCAGGCATTCAGCGTGACTTCACCATTGCCCAGCGGCATGGAACCCCGGGGGTCCGCGCTCGGCGAATCCCAAACCACATCGTAATTATCCAGCCACGCTTGGTGATCCGCGCCCGCTACTCGCAATGCCAGGAATGCGCAAAAAAGCGAAATGAAATAAAACCGGACACAAAGGCGAAATGAATTCATAATATAATGACGATGCAGTTTAAGGAGCGGCTGGCGGGCAGGCAAGTGCACGGGGGTTAGACAGCTAATAGGTTGAACAGGAGGTTGGAGAGGGCGGGTACATAAGTTGTCAGGTAGGAGGTTTCAGTTGGATTGGACGCGAACGACATATATCGCGGGAAAGTGTTTACAGCGCTTACACTATTGATAATCAATCACTTAAGTGTTTACACAACCCCTTACATTTTTTGCAATGTGCTTACATCATTGGAGGTCAATGACTTAAGTGTTTACGTTGGCGTTATCGAAAGTTATAGAAGCCAATGAGGGTATCCAAATGAACGATGTTGATCAGAGCGAGTTCACGCCCGCTGCTACGCTTCAGATGACAAAAATGGACGGCCCACCCGTTCTAGCAAACCTGTTTATGGATCAGTCGGTGACTCGAAGCTTTGGATAATAAAACTGGCATCCGGACCGGTTTGGCTAGGCGACACTCCAGTTACAGCCGCACAATTATTGTAGTCATCTCCCGAGGAGCCTAGCTCGACGCTATAAAGGCCGTCGGTGATGATCCCTTTGTCCAACCACCTGTGGCCTATGGCATGGCCGTCGGCAAAAGCGAATGTTCCTACATCCCCGTGATAAATAGCAAACACGTCTTCAAAGGTTATTTTGCCATTCTGTGTGTCGGCTGCAATTACAAAGGTCCCTTCATTATAACCGCGCGGATCAGCCTGTTCCACAAACACGGCACATCCTGTAGGCCGCTTGATAGCTGCCATGGTAGAAAAACTGACATTATCTTTATTCACCTGGCTTCCTACGTTTTCCACGTTTTCAGGAATGGCATAGCTATCATAAGCAAAGCCTTTGCCGACAGGCAGATTAAAGCGGGTATCACCCGGACAATGATAAACCTGGGGATTTTGGATATAAGCGGCAAATAAATTATCAAACTGCAAGCCATTCAGCGCATTGGTCATGCCCGCACCCTGTGTCCCGGCAGCATAGGGGGGATAACTCCGATTGATTCCCCAAAAACCGCCGGCTTGTGACAGGCCTGGAAATACACATCCTCCAGTGGCCGTGTACTCTGCGGGAAGATTTTCCCGGTTATCATCCGCATACATGAGCCACCCCGCACCCATCTGTTTTTCATTATTCAAGCAATAGGCTTCGGTGGCCTTCAACTTGGCATGGGCCAGTACCGGCAGGAGGATGGCTGCCAGGATGGCGATGATGGCAATCACAATCAGCAGTTCAACCAGGGTAAAGCCGCCGCGACGCACAGCGTTTTGAGCAATAATTGCCGCGCTTTGGCCACTTTTATTTTTCAGAATATTTCGCATTTACTACTTAAATTTTGCGCCATTTGGGCGCTAACAAGAGAACTACTGCCAATATAACAATGGGCTGGCGCTAGTGATATAGAACGTTTGGGTCATACGCCGACACGCTTCATTGCGCCAAAATGTTGCATTCTCCAGCATTTGATTGAGGTTACACAACACTAGCGCACCATTGGCTCGGATGATATGGCATGTTTGTGCCATGCCGTGGTTTTGAGACCTCCTACTGCCAAAGAAAAAAGAACTCCAGGGGATTATTTGGATTAATAACGTTTGTCACCAGGTCCAAATTTCCACTGCCATTGAAGTTGTTGGTAAGTATCGGCGTCCATTCGTTCAATGGCAGCAGGAGATTGGTGCTTCCCATCAGGACAAATCGCCCGCCATCGGCACCGTTAGTGGCGGTAATCGTCAGCGTGGTGCCGTTCAAATTGACACCCGTGATATGTGGCGTGGGCACGGTAACCACTAAATTGAGCACGCCACTATTGATGGACAGTGACGCCGCTGCGCCCGTTGTAATTCCGCCGCCGTTCACTGTGAATGATGACGGCAAAGTCCCATTTACCACACCGCCGATATTGGTGGAGATGATGGTGTAAACGCCCGGCCCCAAGGCCGGTCCGGTGTTGTTAATCATCAATACCGTGCTGGAAGATAGCGTGAAAGCGCCGTTGGTAGCCATCAATGACGGCGTTCCCGCCGCATATCGCAGTGCCAGCGTCCCCGAGCTGGTTTTGATTCCGCCGCTAATGATTGCGGTAGAAGTGCTGTTGCTCAGCACTTGACCGGAGCCTAGTCCGAATCCCGCAGTCCTGGGGAACAGGCTCAACGTCGCACCGCCAGCGATGATGATATCAGGGCTGTTGGGAATTGTGGTGGCCCCCGGCAAGGCCAAAGTGCCTTCATTGATTACGGTATTGCCCGTATAGGTGTTATTTACGTTTAATGTCAGCGTGCCGGTGCCTGTTTTGGTCAAAGCCGATGTGCCGCCGATACTGCCAGTGCCGGTAAATGAGTAATTTTTCAGATTATTGTTAACGGTGACACTGGCTGGTTGGAGCAATCCCTGTAAATTGACCGTGGTTGTTCCAGGGGCACTGTCGTCAAACGTTACCGCGCTGCTGCCCAAAATAAAAGGCGTGCTGACCTGGCCTGGAGGATGGCTGTTATTAAAATACGTCGTGCCGATATCCTGGTAAAATTGCGGCAGGCCATTGGCTGAGTTGACCCAGTTCGTGTCTGCGTCCACGTTCCAGGTGCCATCGTTTGCCCCATTGGTTAGGCCGGTCCAGGTAAGCGGGACGAGGGGGTTGCCGGAATTGGTCCACATGAGCACGTTGGTTATGTAGGTATCCATCTCATAAGTGGGGTTGTGGAACTGCTCATAAGCGCCGTCCTTGAAATAAAAATCTCCCGCGCCTATGTCCTGTTGTGTCCAAACCAGAGTTTGATTAATCCAAACCCGAATGGCGTGGTTGATCAGATTGTGGTCCACGTTGACCTGGAACCACTGGTTGCCGAGGTTTTTGACGATTTCATGTCCGCTGTAATCCCACACCGAGCCATTGTTATTGGTGAACCAAAAGATCATGAACGTGGTGGACCCATACGCGGCTTCCTCAGCGTCGCCGGTATGGATTTGGAAAATGCAATAGCTGTTTTCGTTGGAAGGGGCCATCTCCATGGACTGGTATTGAATCTCGCCAATCGGCGGGTTGGTGTAATCCGGTTCAAATCGCATTTCGGTTCGCGGTTGTGGATCGGTGTTGCCCACCTCAAAGGTGTCGTCATTGCTGAAGACCTGGCAATGATAGGTATTGTTGGTAAACCAGTAGCGATCGCTCTGGGGCGCGTTGGTGGGCGACTGAATTTTGAACGTCACGGGATAAGACGTCCACCCGACTCCCCCGCCCAACGGCTGAGGCTGCGCCCCTGCGCTCATGGCGGCAAACATTAACCCGGAAAGGAACCAAAAATGCAGGCGCCATGGGGAGAAAACACTTCTGAACATTTTGATGATGCTTTTCAAAAAGTTACGGCCAATGGGTAAATTGCTGTGGCACAATATACCACGGTTGGTCATTTCGTCTGTTGAACGTTTGTTCTATATCAATGCCACCCTGAAACAGAACGATAGAAAAAGACGTACCGGCATATTTTGTCAGGATAGACGCGGGTATCTCGTTTTAGGTATCCTCTTTCAAGGCGAGACGACGCGGTAAAAACGGGCGTGGTAGGCGGTTGCGGTGCGGTCGGTGAACAGGAGCGAAGTGCTCGTGGCGGTGAAATTCGTGAGGTTGACCCATTGGATTGCATTAGGCGCCAGGTTGGTCGTGGCCTGGATGTGGTAGCTGAAGTTTGTTGAGAAGGTCAGGTTGAAAACAAATCCGCTGGGAAGCCAACGAAACGGTCCAATGAATTGCGCGGACGGCGCAGGCAAATTGGTAGCGAGGACATCGGGGCCAAATTCGCTGGTGTCGCCATTCGCTGCCGTCGCAGTCGCGCTAATGTATTGGCCGGAATAGTTGCCACTATAGTTGGTATAGGAAAAAAACGCGTTGCCGGCAGGGCCGGTAGTCACGGTGGCGGAACCGAGATAGACCTGGCCTTCACCATAGCCGCCGGGACCCTGGGCATTATTATAAAAGAAATCAATGTTGTAGTTTTGGTTGTTCAGGCTATTCAGGCTTCCCTCGATAATCGTGCTTCCACCGTAGCCAAAGGCATTGGTGACGATGGGATAATTTTGCCAATCGTTCGCAGCAGGGATAAAGCCGGAATGGTTATTGGTAAAACTATCCAAATAAATGCCCTGATAATAATTATCAAAAATGGAATTACCGCGGATGGAATCATTCGTCGTATTGGACTGATACACGGCCACACCTGGCCCATAGTTGAAGGCGATGATATTGCCCGCCCCGGCACCCGTTCCGCCAATTTGATTGCCGACCGCCCCGGTTTCAATGGCCACGCCGGCATATCCCGTATTGGGCAAGGCGTTTGTCCCGGTGATGTCCGTCCCGACATAATTGCCTTCCACCAGATTGTTGTTCGCCTGGGCTACGGCAATGCCGTAACCAAACCCGGTCGTCCCGGAGATCACATTGCGCGTACTGGCAGTTGTCCCGCCGATCGTGTTGTTATTCGGACCAGTGTCAATGAAGACGCCAAAGTTGACGTTGGGGATGATATTGGTGCCTGTTTTATCCGTGCCAATGAGGTTGCCAAGGACAACGTTGTTGCTTGTGCCCGTCTGGGTCAGATGAACACCGGCTCCATTATTTCCCGAGATGACATTGCCCGCACCGATGACGTTGCCCTCGGCACCGTCCACAATGCCGACGCCGGTGGACTGGGTCCCTATCGCATTGGTTCCGGCAGCATCAATGCCGAGGTAATTTCCAAAGATAAAATTATTGACCGAGGTAGGGCCGCCGATTTCAATTCCATATTGGGGATTTCCTGAAATGACGTTGCCCGCGCCGAGATAGTTGCTTTCTACGAGGCCGAACATGCCGATTCCCGTCATGGTATTTTCGAGCGCGGTTTCGCCACTGGCATTCACGCCAATATAATTCCCCGAAATGACATTGTAAGAAGCATTGGTCATGAAAATGCCATAAGCGACATTGCCGGAAAGAACGTTGCCTGCGCTTATGCTCGCGCCACCGATGGTATTGCTGCTCGCTCCGCCGCCGATGAACATGCCGGCGAGTTGGTTGGGAATGGCGTTGCTGCCCGTGGCATCGGTGCCAAGGTAGTTGCCCTCGATGATATTGCCCGTGGTGTTGGTGTCGGAGAGCCAGATGCCATATTCGGTATTACCCGAAAAAATATTGCGCGCCGCTGCATTTGTACCGCCAATAATATTGCCGTTGCTACCGCCGCTGATATCAATGCCACTTTTGGTATTCGGAACGGCGATTTTTCCACCTGGGTCGGTGCCGATGAAATTGCCTTTGATAACGTTGCCGGTGGTGCTCGCGTTGGTGATAAAGATGCCATATTGCGCGTTGCCGGAAATCACGTTGCCCGGACCGAAGGTATTATGGCTTGAACCGCTGGTGACGAGGATTCCCTGGAAGGCATTCGGCGCGGGATTGGTGCCGGTGCTGTCAACGCCCAGCCAGCAACCGGACACCGTGTTGTTTGTGGCGTAGGGATATTCAAAGGTCAGGCCGTTCCACACGAAACCGGAAAATGATACGTCTTTTACCTGATTACTCGATGAATAAACCAGCAGCCCTGTATCGGACGCATAAGACGGGGCGGTTTCCGGTAGAATCTGTGAGCCATCTACGACGATGAGCGGCTTGCCCGCATAACCCGGCTGCGTCGAGCCATCAATCACCATGCCGTTCGAAGCCAGCGGCGGCAACATGCCAGTCAAATGGATGTTGAAAACGCCGTTGCTGTAACCTGGATCGCTTACTGGAATGTCAAACGTGACGACCGAGCCAGGATGGTCAGTGACATAATAAAGTGCGGCGCGCAAACTTCCGAGACCGACGTCTGCGGTGTTGGTGACGATGTTGCTTAGCGGCACGGTCGGCGGCCCGTAGAGATACGCCAGCGCTGCGCGGTCACCGGGGCTAAGACAATAATTGCCCATGCGGAATTGATATTTCGGAAAATTGGGCGGCTTGGGTTGTTGTGTAGCCACGTCCGGATTGGTGGAATCAAAGTCCCATCCCAAATGCATCACGGACTCGTAATCGTAATTTCCATTCGTCACGCTCGTGGGATCAATCGTGAACCAATAGATGTTGCTCGGTTCATTGAAAATATTATTGGTCAGCGCGAGGGTAAAATTGGCTGCGTCGGGCCGGATATTTTCGTGGGTGAAACCGAACGAATGGCCCATCTCATGGCAGACCTGCGCCCGGCTCAAACTGGCCACCGTGACAATCTGCGGGCTGTAGCTGCCGCCCTGGACGTAATCGAGAAAGTTGGTGTTGTAAGAAAAAAGAATCCAATTGGCCTGGTTGGTGTGCGGGACAAATTTGACGTTCGCGGCGAGTTCCCATTCGCGCAGGCCATTGAGGTAGGTTTGCTGCTGGGTGGCGTTCACGCTGCTGTCAAACGCATACGGCACGATGCCGTTAGTCCAGGGAACGGTCGCGGGCGAAATGCCATTATAAAAATTTCCGGCCAGGGACGAGCGGACTACAGCGATGAAAATGATCAGCGCCAGGCGCAATAGATAGGATTGCATCCCTCCTGTTCTCCAGATTGATGGTTGGGCGGAAAGCAACGGTGTTCCCTTCAAAAAACCGAAGTTATTATATTGTATTTATTTGGATTTGTCAATTTTGTTCAAACAGCGACTGGCGGCTGCAATGGGAAAGCGTTTGGCGGATATTCCGGCAAATATCTTCAATGGGTGGTACTCGCCAGCTTCGGAACCATGCTATTGGACCGGGTCCAGATATGGATGTCTGTGATGTAGGTGTCCATCTGGTGGCTCGGATTATGCCGCTGCTCATAGACGCCGTCTTTGAAATAAAAATCCCCCGCATCACGGCACTTCTGCGTCCAGACCAATTGCCGGTTGATCCAGACCTTGATGATATGATGGTCCACGTCATGGTTCACGTTCAATTGGAACCACTGGTTCCCCAGGTGCGACGCCAGTTTGTGATTAGAGTAATCAAAGACCGACCCACCGTCATTGCTGAACCAAAAGAGCATGAATTGGGTCGAGCCGTATTCCGGTGACTGCTCATTGCCGGTATGGATTTGGAAAATGCAATAGCCGTTTTCGTTGGTGGGCGCCCATTCCATGGACTGATATTGTATTTCGCCGCGAGTATAATCCGGCTCGAAACGCTGCTCTGTGCGCGGTTTGGTCTGGTTACCGACCGTAAACGCGCCGTCATTGCTGAAAACCCGAAAATGATAAACGCCGTATTTGAACAGATAACGCTGCGCCTGTGTGGCATTCGTTGGCCATTGGACTTTGAATGTCACCGGGCAGGATACCCATCCAGCGCCTCCGCCCATTTGGGCACGGGCCGTCGTGGCCGTCAGGATGACCAGCAGACTGAAGCAAAATAAAGCACGCGCGCGCATGGATAATAAATACAGCAATTAAGACGTTCGGACACAATAACAGATTTCGGCCTGAAAATATGTCGTATGTTTGTTCTAGTCTCTATGTGAGGGAATTGCGGAACGAATGGCCTGGGGAAGCCTTCAAGGGCTCAATTTCCGCTTGCCTACAAATACCGCCTCACCCGATGGCAATACTCCAGGAATTCATCGCCGTAATGTTTCTTCAAATAATCCTCCTCGCGCAAAATCTGGCGGTGAATCAGCAGCGTGGCAGCGCAAAAATAACCGGCAAAGAACCACGCCGGGACGATTAGAAACTGCCCGGCCAGTATAAAGAGAAAAGCCACATAGATGGGATTGCGGGTCACCACAAAAATGCCGCTGGTTACCAATTTGTCGGGCCGTTCTAAATCAATACCCACTCGAAAACTGCGGCCAAACGAAATCAAACTCCAGACCAGCAGAGACAGCCCGATGAGGCAAAACAGCACACCTGTCCACGAAATAATTGTAGAATAAAAAATTTGCCGCCGGATGGCGCCGGGAAACCCAAATGCATCGGCTGACACCATATAGAAATAAAAAAGGGCAAATGGCGGTATCAGGAAATCTTTCATGTCCAGGTTCCCGAAATGCATTGCTTTTATTCCCCTCCTCTTCAAGAGCAGGATACGAGTCAATACCATTCCCAGAACCAATGCCATCGTCAGCACTCCGAAATCTCGCGGCATAAAATAGTCCACAGAAATCCAGGTGAAATAGCGGCGATTTACTGGCCGTTATACACCGTGGAAGAATAGCCTAGAATACTGCTGTATTTAAGCTCGTAGCCGGATTGCGTGCGCCAGTATTTGAGTTGTTGGATGTCCGGCAGCATCTGGACCTCCAGGCTCGAGTTGGTAAATGAAAGCGCCGCTATGGAATCCGGATAGCTTCCATGCGCCATGTGATAGACCTCCAGCTTCCTCACCAAAATATCTTCCGCTATCGTCACGCGCGATTGTTCCTGCTGTGTTCTGGTCGTTTTGACATAATTCCAGGTCATAGGCAGAACAATCGCGCATACGAAAATTCCAAGAAGAAAATGCATCCCATCGGGCGATTTCATGATTAATATCGAAATGAGTATGCCACAAGGACAGATCTTTCACAATCCGTTCATTGTCAGACGTGGATAGTGGCTAAGAGAGCAGATATGCGTGCCATTTAGCCCCACCCCGCCAGCACTAATTTCCCGATGGTATGGCCGGATTCGATCCGGGCGTGCGCTTGCCGAAGGTTCGCGGCGTTGATGGGAGTGAGCGTTTCCGACAACGTCGTGCGAAGTTTTTTTGCATCAATGAGGACGGCGGCTTCATCCAGTATTTGGCCTTGGGCAGTCATGTCGGGCGTGCGATACATCGCGCGCGTGAACATAAATTCCCAAATGAAGCTGGCACTTTTGCTTTTCAGCAACCCCAATTCAAGCGGTGCGTCATTCTCGACAATCCCCACGATTTTTCCCTGTGGACGAATAAGCTCCGCCATCACGCTCCAGTAGGTATCTATACTGCTGAAGTTGGCGATATAATGGACGGCGGCAAAATTTAAGGCCCCGAGTTGCGTCGGCAAATGGTCGCGATGGTCAATCACATGGTGCGCTCCCAGGCCGGTGACCCACGCCTGCGTTTCCGGGCGCGACGCCGTTGCGATCACGACCAGTCCAGCCAGGCGCGCAAGTTGAATGGCAATCGAGCCAACGCCGCCCGCGCCGCCGATGATGAGCAGGGACTGCCCGTGATTGGCGCCGAAACGGTCAATGTTCAGCCGTTCGAAAAGGGCTTCCCAGGCCGTGATCGTCGTCAGCGGCAGCGCCGCGGCTTCGGCGAATGAAAGGGTGTGCGGTTTGTGCCCCACAATGCGCTCATCCACCAGTTGGTATTCAGAATTTGAGCCGGGGCGAGTAATGTCGCCGGCAAAATAAACTTCGTCGCCGGGCTTGAAACGAGCCACGTCCGGGCCGGTTGCTTCCACCACACCCGCCGCATCCCAGCCCAGCACATGCGGCGTCGTTTCCACTTGCGGCTTGGGCGCACGGATTTTGGTGTCCACTGGATTGACCGAAATGGCTTCGATACGCACGAGCAAATCATGGGCAGTCGGCAACGGCGTAGGCAGTTCGATATCGAAAAGCGATTGGGGATCGCTGACGGGCAGATAATGCGTAAGGGCAACGGCTTTCACAATGACACGCTATGCGTGAATAGCCGAGCCATGCCTGTATCTTTAGCGCCCGGCTCACACTAAATATCGGCCAAAGGCTACCCGGGCATAAGACATTTTTTGACGAGAGCGTCCACGGCGGGATGGAAGGTTGGATGGAGTCTTTATTTACGCTTGGGTTTGCGTATCTGATACAAGGCAATTATTGTTCCGATGCTTAACAGATCGAGGGCAATATGTAAGCGATAAATCAGCTTTATCGGCGGAGGTTCGAATGTGCTGATAATGGTGTCGCCATATGGAGGCTTTGCTTCTTTGATAAGTTCGTAATAGATGGCCTCGCGGCGTTTGAAGCTGGCCGAAATCATGGAAAAATTTGCGCTAGCGCAGAAAATGAAGGCAAAAAGAACGATATAAAACGCGATCCTCAACTTCTCTATTTTGATTGTTGCAAGAAAGCCGATCAAACCAATGGCAACCGTGAATAAAAAATACCACATGTTTTGAGTAGAATCGACGTTACTCGTATAAAGTTCGAGGGGCTCGACATCCGGAGTCATAAATTTCTGGAAAATTAAAGGAATCTAAGAACCGAGCCAACGCTCTCGGCCCGGTTCACACTATTAATGGGACTCTATGAATGCTCAGTCAATCGGAATTTACTCTCGGGGCAGGTTGCTCGCTGGCGCATGTGTCGGAGTTGGTATGGCGGCCCGTTCCCAGGATAGGCCGGTTCGTTTGTTGGCGGTGGGAATGGATGCTTCGGCCAGTTGATAACCGGCCTGCCGCATCATATAGAGCAGGTCGGCAAATGTTTTGGCATCGGCATCGGACAGACCTCCCCAAATAAATTTCACATCGCCCTTTAAATGATTGAGGTCGCGGAACGGCCACGCGATTTGCCTTTTGCAGGTTTCGCCCAGCGTCATTTGGTCATGGACGCGAACATCTTCGCGGACATTTTGCTGGAACTTGCCCTCGCCCGCGTTCAGCCCGGCGGGTTTTTTGGTTTCCTTGAGGCCCGTGATGCGGAATGAAATGGCCGAGTTGCAAACATTGTGAAACGTTTCATGGCCATTGGCCATTCCGGCTACCACGGCTTCCTTCAATTCAACGCGCGAATTTTCGTCCACCACCAGGCCGTGGATGGTTTTAGAAAGCCGCAAAGCCTCCTCTAAAAAGCGAACCGCTTCGGCATCCTTCATGTCCACGTGGCCGATGGTCCAGGGCGAGCCGTAATTTTCCATGCCCTTGGCAAACCAATTGCGGCCAAGCTGGCGGAACAGCCATCAATGCAAAAGACTGCGGCCCGGCCCGCCCCAGTTGTCACGAAATTCAATCAGGTCATGCCCGCGATGGACGACATGACGCGCCGGGTCGAGATAGCTGGCGTGAGTGACGTCGTAAATGATGCGGCCCGCTTCATCTATCGGCCACAGTTTGATATAAGGTTCCCACCGTTCCAGATCTATCGTATAGGCATCGGCCGGACGGCGGCGCGCCGCGTTGCTGTTTAAATTGCCAAGTTGCACGGCGCTCGCTGTTCCCAGCCCGACGCCGCCCATCATATAGGCCCATTGAAAACAAAGAAGTTGTGGATTAACGGGCACAAACTTGCGCAACGTGAAATTCAGCTTTGGCTCTCCGGGGCGCGGCGGGCCGGCGGGTTTATATAGGCGCTCAGTTACGGTCACGGGCCAGATGGCGTGGGATCCCATGAGCGCTTTCATCCCGTCGTTCCAATTCTCGCAATCGTTTTTAGCGCGCAGCATCGCCTTGGCGAGGATCACGTCATCGGGATTGTTTTTGTCTTCGGGCAGGATGGCAAGTGGCTGCGAGAGCACGGCGAGTTTTCGCGTGGCAAATTCCCCCGCGACGTGGTCGTCGTTGAGGAGGACATCGCGATAAAAGCGAAAAAGCTCCTGGGTGTCGCCGGCTTCGGCCAGGCGCAGCGCCTCGGTAATGTGCATAACATCCGCGTCGGTGCTGATGTTGGACGGCTCATAACGCGGCGACAGAAATTTCGCTTGTTTCTGCGGCGGGTTGCCATCTGGGAGCGAACCGAATTCCAGGACGTTAAAGCCGAACAATTTCAATTTAACAGGTTTCATTTTTTAGTGGCATTAAAACATGGTCCCGGAAAAACGAAAGGTAGTGACGAACTCAGAAAACAAAATTCAGATGTCAGGAGTTTAAATGCAGAGCCATCTGATTCTTGACTTCTCTCCTCTGCATTTTGAGTTCGTCACTACCTGTGGTTTCCCTCCGGCTCGTGCTGTAATGGCCCTCACGGCGCGCCTTGCGCCCAAACGAAAATGACAACGAAACTTATGAAACTGAAAATTCAAAAACTTACCCCCAAAATCCTCCTTGGTCTCGCCCTGCTCCTCGGTGCAGGAGCCAGCGCCCAAACCAATACCCTGGTTCCTCCGCAAAACTTCTTTCAAACCGCTGCCGGTTACTTTACCAGCGCCAACACTAATTATACATGGGCCGGCAATACCCTCGAAGTCGCCACCGGCGCTGACTATATGTCCTCCGTGAATTGGGCCAATTATCTGGATGCCCAATATGACATCGGTAGATTTGCCATCGAAGCCAAAATGCGAAACGCCGGCATCGCTGGCACTGTGGATTCCGCCGAAGCCGGCATCGGCAATACCCTTATCACCTATTACAGCGTCAAGCTTCAGGCTGGTATGGACGGCGGTTATGATCTCGACCGCAACACCGCGCTGATCGAACCCAAACTGACCCTTCGCGACAAGCTCACGCCCAACACCTTTTTGGGCCTGTCCCTCAGTCTGCCCATCTGGGCCAACGGCCATGCTATGAATACCGTCCCGGATATCGGCATCGAAACAGGTTTTACCTACTGAAATTCCATCGGTGTTTTATCTGTGAAAATGTGAGGCTGAAAATGAACCTTCCTGACACCAACCAAATCAATCAACTCGCCCAAACTGCGCAGGACGTGAAGACCCAGTTAAGTCCCTGGCTTCCGGCCCTGGCGGTTGCGGCTGCGTGGCTCGGACGCGAACTCAATCGCTTCATTGCCTGGAGCGAAACCGCCGCCGATAAAATCATCGCCCATGGCGGAATTATAAAAATTATCGGGAAACTCTTTTACAACCCAAATGGATAAAAACGACCTGCGCATCGTTCGGAGGATTGGGACTATGCACTCCGCTGTCTTACATTCATCTCGTTTCTGGTTCCTCTTTCAAGGAATCATTAGCATTAGCACCAGCCGGAACCGGCTCCGTGAAGATTTCGTTCGCGGGATTTCGCTCCGTGCGATAATCCAGGGCCGTTCCCACCAGCGAACCGCAGATGCATATCACGATCGGGACTGCGAACCAATATATCGGGATGTCTCCATACAGGTGCGTTCCCAGCCAAAAGAGAATCGCACCCCACCCGAACGGCAGCGACGCCGCGCTCACCAGGGAAAAGACCCCCAGTCGCACCCGCGTTCCATGATGATATGGCCGCAGCACGGGGACGACAACGCTCAGCAAAATATATCCCGCGATGGCGAGGAAAGCCCCGCCGGAAACGACGCATTTGAGACAAACAATGTGCATAATTTTAAAGACTTTATTACCTGATTTGGCTCAATAAGCACCCCCCATGCCATCCGTTTACCCTCACCGCACACCCATAGGCCCTAAAAACATGCTCATTTTACATTTCCCTCTGCTCGCCCAGGCCAGTCTCGAATCCATCCCTGACACCTGGCTCAAGCAAATGGCCGTCTTCGCCCTCGTGTCCATCACTGCCGCCTCCTTTGCCGCCGCTGCCATCTTTTCCGGCCTCCAATACTTCCTTGACCGCCGTAACGCCTCGCGCCACGAACGAAAAAATTCCCTCCTCGGTCAGCACCTCGTCACCGATGAGATGTGCCTGCAACGCCACGTGGAGAACCGCACCCGCCTGGAAAAAGCCGAGGAAGAAATCCGTGCTCTCCGCGCCGAAATGCACGGCGAAGACCGCGCCATCCGTCAGGACCTCGCCGAAAAATTCTCCTCCATCCAACGGTTATTGGGACGTATCGAAGAGAAAATTGACTCCAGGTGAGACCTCCACCAATCCGCCATCGTCACGCCATTTTTGGAATACGAAATCCTTCCCGGGTTTGTCCTTAGTCGCCAATATGTATTTCGCTAATATCTTTATGGCATCCTGCCACATTCAGCGCCAGCAGCGTACATAAAATCCCAAACACGATGAAATAGCGCACGCACCGGTTTTGCCTCAGGCCGAAGATGGTGAGCCCTGCGTAGAATATCCATCCCGCGATCATCAAGACCGTCTCGCTGATGGGCGGGTCCCAATCCTTTGGTGTAATCAATGCCCACAATCCCGCCGGAAACAAGTATCCATAGATCAAAATCCCCAAACCGGTCCCCACCGTCGCGATCGCCGCAATGATCCACGCCGCCACCCACAGCCCTATCCTCCAGCGCAGGGCAATCGTCTTAGGTGTTTCCGTGCTCATCCGTGCCCAAATTGAACCGCTTCAAATCAATGTCAATCGCCGAGACAAAACGTAAATGAAATTTTTTTCCTTTTCCTTTTTCTCTTTTGATTCACCCTCCTCGCGTGACGACCGAAATCCTGACCCTTTGTTTCGCCGCGCGGCCCGGCCTTCAGGGCGAACTAAACATCCTCGGTGCTACCGACATGATTATCGTCCCACAAATTCCCATTGCCATTAGTTGTCACATCGTCGGTAAACTCCGTTTCCGGAAAAGCGAAGAAGGCCTCAAGGAAATTAAGTTTTCCATCATAGATTCCGACGGCAGGGAACTCCCGCCGCCTCCGCCGCCCCAGCAAATCCACATCCAAATCCCTTCCGGGGCGTCCTCTGCCAGTGCAGCCATCGTTGTGGGCATACCCAGTCTCCAAATCCCGAAACCCGGCGAATACGAAATCGGCCTCGCTGTCAATGGCCGCCAGGAAATGACCGTGCCCTTTTTTGTCCGTCAGGTTACTCAATAATCCCTTCTGCTGCCTCCCACGTTGGTGGGCTGACGATCTGCTGCCCGCTGCGGCTCTCACCCACGGGACGTTTCCCTTGAAGCTTACTTCCTTTTAAGCAAAGGAATCTCCGCCGGGCTGGCTATCCAGAGCAACGGCTGTGTGATAGCCATATTGCGGCGGATTTCCAAATCCGTCGGGTCAGCATTTAGCTTTTTCCACAAATCAAAATATTTGTCGTCTCCAAATTCCGCATAGGCGAAGAGCAGGCACGGCTGACGCGCCGGCCAGCTTTCCCAGTGCATCACGTCTTTGCCGCGCCCATCGGCCAGCCATTTCTTTTTGTCAACGAGGTAGGGATAGATAAAATCCACGGCATTCTGTGGGCTGCGCCCGTCGCGCAGGGTGAATTTCCACAAATCGTCATTCGTTGTGGACAGAAGCACGCACAAGGTAGAAAGGTTGTCCACCTGAAAGATAGAATAACCATACGGTTTAGTCCGCTTGAGTTCGCGCGGGAAGCTGCCGTTATTGGTCATTTGATTTGGGAAAAGGACATCTTTGAAGTGGTCACGGCACATGTTCAGTACCTGCTGGTCGCCGGTATATTTCGCAAAGGCAGCCAGTTGCACGAAACAGGCAATACTGTGGTTGTTCGGATTGTCCATTTCGTTAATGCCCGGCTTGGACGTCATGATCCAATGCGTATAGTCCGTGAACCATTGTTTCAAACCCGCGTCCACGTCGGGAGGAAATGCGGGAGATTTTTCCAGGAAAGGAACCGCCACCGCTAGTTCGGCCAGTTGCAATGTGTCTATGATGCCATAGGGCTCGCCCGTGGAGCTGCCCAGAACAGCCTGCGCGTATTGCAGATTTGGATTCATGCGGGTCTTGGGATCGAGAAAAAAAACACGGATAAATTCAGCCGCCTTGCGCGGATATTTGTCATCGCCGGTAAGAGCATAGGCGGCTGCAAGCGCGGCCACGGCATCCTTCATATTCCGCATAGCCATGCGATGATACGTAAAGACATTTGGATTCGACTCACCATCGTGGCTGATATACGGCAGACCGGTTTTATTGGTCGGATTGGGCCAGGCGTAATCAGCCTGTGAAAAATAATCATGCGGCCCACCGGCGCTATTGGTGGCAATTTGGTCGGTGATGGCGGGCGGCCTCAACGCCATGGCCCGGATGGCCAGGCGCAAAATCCGTGCGCGGTCTATTTTGGCCACCGTGACCGCAAGCTCATCTGTGGGCGTGGACCGGACCGGATGGGCAATGAACACAAGAAATGCAAGTGCGATAATGGTTCGCATAAAGATGATATTATTTAGTTGGAGGTAATGCCGAAAACCATTATTCGGGGCAATTATCGCTCAAGTTATTGAGACCCTCATGGTCTATGGTAAAAGTCACGGATGAATGGCCGGCGGAGCGTGTGATTTTTACCACAAAGATGCTATCGTAATCTTTCCCGGACCACGAAGGAACACTCGCGGCGCTGCCGCCATTTTCTTTGACCACATCTTTCGCAAAAATATCCAGGAGATTATGCTCCCATGCGATAAAGACCATTGCATTTTGATATGGTGGCTTTTGAAGTTCTTGCTCCAGTTCATGGATTTGCAGATAACCGAAACCGGTATTCACCGGAAGGCCGCAACGAATGGCCGTCGGCTCAATCGTCATGAGCGGGCGAACATAATAGTAGCCTGAGACACCATCGATCTTTTGGGTGGGATTCGGCGCGTATATGAATTTGGGCTGTCCGTATTTCTTCAGCAGGACATCGGGCAGAGCCAGGGCCCGGTTGAGCCCGCGGCAGCTAAGCTGGCCAAGGCTGCCGGGGGGCTTTTCACCGTGCCGGATACAAATGAGGGTTTCAACACTCTGCCCGCCGCTGGAAGCCGTTTGCGCGTGCAGGCCCATGGGAAGCGCAAGGAATAAAGCGAGTAATACTTTTTTCATCGCGCGACTTTATTTTGGCGAAGAAGTTTTGTCCAGTGTTGTCGTGGATTTTATGAACACGTTTTTTGAGATTTTCATTGAAAAATTAAATTCAAAAGTCCACTTTTCTTGGCCGGTTCTTGCAACCGAATGATGTCTGCTCGAATTTTCTTCATCTTGTTGCTCGCGCTCGTTTTAAACGGATGCGCCACGCCTGATTATCCGGGAACCAAACGCATTTGGGTAGATCGTGAGGTCTCGCCGGCCACTTCGCATCGCTCTCTCGTCATGGTTGGGTCGCTGGATTGGTTCTCCGAGGAAAAGGACGAGCGGTATGACGTGGTTCTCCCCAAAGGCCCCTATCACGTTGTGGCCCAGGACAAGGATTACTTGTATTACGAAGCCCAGGACAACCTTACCTTGCTCCACACAATGGATTCAGATCAGAAAAGCCGGCTGTTTAATGGCGGCATCTACCTGTCCCAAAATCCCGACTCGAAATATCAATACGGAGCCTATATTGACTACAAAAATGGGCATAAACTGCTGATCTTCTCCTTTGATTCACGCTTCATGGGCCAGGAAGGAAGCCAATGGCATTATGCGGACAAGTAACGCAGCCGCCATCGCGAAGGACAGATTTACCTTCTCACAAAAAACACTACCACCGCCGCCACCGCGATGACTATCAGCGCCGGAAACAACAAATCCGAAAGCGGCAGCTTGTAAACTACTACGTAGTGACCGGACGCAGAATTTGTTGCTCCATTCATGTATTGGGTTTAAATCTCATACACCGGCCAATCGTGCAACCAAATAATCAAAATGATTAGTCCGCCTTTTTTTCGAATTAAGCGCCCCACCCATCCTTTTTCACTTCGTCATATTATTTGTCGCCGGTGGCAGCACATAAACAGCGAGCCCGGCCAGATGGGCATCCGGTTCCCAGAATACCTTGTTGGTCCTGCTTAATGTCCTGTCGCTCCAACGGTCCGGTGTATCTATCAGCACCCGGTTGGCACCCATCTGTGCCGCTTGTTTCTTTAATTCCGCGATACACGCGTCTTGCGACCATCGGCCCGGCGCGCGCGCCGTCACCCGGCCAACGACTTCGTAGCGTAGACGCGGTGGTGGAGGCGCGTGCGAAATTCTCACTTGCTCCGGCTTCAGCGGAGGCCGCTGCTTTCCGGTCACGACGTGTGTACCACTGACAGGTTCCACCGGTCGCGGCGGTAACACGGTGAAATGCAACGCCTCTGAAAATGCCGAAAGTCCGTGAAAATCATAAGCCCGCACGAGAATCACATGTTTGCCCTCGGATATGTTGGACCATACGCCTTGGGGATAATAAAACTGTGCGGGCGATATAAACAAAGGGACAGCTTCACCCGGCCGTGCATTTTTGGACGGATTAATTTCATCGTGCCAGACTGCTTTGTCCGACAGCAGCTTGCGCCCATCCGTAAAGAAATCAATCGTCACAGCATCGCCCGCGTGGACCGGCAGCGAGGTTTCCACCCAGGGCATCACATACACCGTCGCCGGCGCATAAATAACGGCGTCATCGGGAAGCGTAAACCCGAGGTATAAAGCCTCCATCGAGATTTCCAGTGACGCAGGCGTCTGCGCCCGAACGCCAAAAGTAATCATGAGGCAAACGATAAAAATCGTGCGCAAAAATACCTTCATACTTTATTGGACGGTAAAATCCTATTGATGCTCCGCAGCCCCTTTCAGCGTCCCCTCTTGGCGGTGAATAAGGTTTGAATAAGTTTAATAACTTTTTCTTGGAATTTTTCCGAAGTGGTCGTTAATTGGAGATGTCTGTGAAAGAAATTGATGAGATTGTCTCCCGCCTTGCGCAATGTGAAAAAGCGGAAGTATTGGATGATTTGTTGCTGAAGGCTTCGGTCATTTTAGATGACGGGTTTCTGTCTTGGCAGGTGTTTGTCGCGCTTCAACATCAGGCGCTCCTTTCGTCCGGCTTTTCCCAGTCTCGCCCTGTTTTTGATCGTAGCTAGCCGCCGCCACTTCGGCTAGTGTGGTTGCGCCCGGCTTGGCTGTGGCCCGTCTCAATTGTTGCGCAATCCGCTCCAGCCCATCCTGCGCGTCCTCAACTTCTCTCAATAATCCGGCTAAATCCACTGCGCCATATACCGGCGATTGCTCACGTATCGCGGCGGTCGGCGCCCTCTTCTCCTCGCCGTATAACAAAAACGCGACATCTACTTCCAATAGGCCCGCGAGCTTCTTGAGTGTCTTGGCATGTGGCTCATATGGCCCCATTTCCCAATTGCCCACGCTGCCGGGCGATACATCCATTCGCGCTGCCAAATCTCAAATTTTAAATCCTAACCCGTAAAAGTCATGCATCTAGCTGCCCATTTATTTGATATCTCCCACGCTACGGATGTTGCTGTGCTCTTGGCCTATCGCAACGATGTCTTGGCCGATGGTTTTTTGGACGCCGCCGAAAAGGAGGAAATCTGCCGTGCCATCGAAAATCGTATTGCCGTCCTCAATACCGTCAACCTCCGTCTAAAAAATCCACACAGAAATAAGCCCTGAATCCCATCCCGAAAGGCTCTTTAAAAAATGATCATCACCGCCAAAAAATTTATCCCTGCGTTATACCGTGGTCGCCCGGCTATCGGTTGTGTTTTTCATCGCAACGACCTTCTGGTCATCTCGGACCTTCGGGAACCTCGGCGTATTTCCATCCGGGCGGACACCCGCCCGTTGCCCTGGAACTTCAACGGCATCGCCGTGCCTCCCCGCCTCGCCGTATTCTTCCTATGAGCGGACCCATTCGCACAACCTTCTGCGGCATAGACACCGTCTCCTGTGTCGTTGGCCGTTCCGTGCCCCAGGTTTATGATCTGGTCGAGAGCGGGCATTTTCTGTGGGTCTGGAACGTCTCCAGCGGTGTCGGCGCCTGGCGCGAACTCCGTTTCTGGTCACGCGAGATCAATGACCCCGCGTCCGTGGCCAACCTCACCCTCGACACCGTCATCAAGTCCGTCATTCCCAACCGCACTCATGTGCCCGGCCAGCGCAACGGCCTCCACAACTGGGAATTTCGTCATCTCCTGCGCCTTTCCAAGCCCACTGCCTGCGAACTTCGTAGGGAACTCGGTATTTGCGGCACCACTCGCCATCTTTTCATTCCCCGTTCCCGGATTGAAAAATTCTTCCGCCGCCGCTGGCTGGGAAACATTGACACCGTCAAACGCAAATCCTCCGCCGTTAAAAAAGATAAACCCGCGAGAAAGACGCCGCGCCGCCGTCGTCGAACCAAACAATGAAAACCCAACGAATACTATTCGAACGAAATAACCGCGTGCTGAAGGAGGCATTCAATAATGGACGCCTGGCAGTATTACCAGGCGAGAGCGCGGGGGAGCGCATAAAGCCGCTGTGCGAAGAGAAACCCTCCAACCGAGGCAACGGTAAAGCTACTGTTGTTTCATCCCTTTTCCGTACGACCACCGGCAGCAGCGGTCGCCGTGCGCCAGCACTTTGTTCACAGCCTATCTCTGATCACGGGGTCGGGACCGTGCGGCCTTGGGCGGCTGTGAACCTGAACATAGCCCGGGGCCGGCATAATGTATCCGCTGCGCGACGGTGGACTCCCGGCATCGCGCAGGACCGGGGCAGGCGCGTTCCTGTGCGCGCTCCTCCGGCCCTTGCCCCGAATGCACCTCCTACAATCATGCCAGTGCATTCATCCAACCAGCCATACCATCGTCCGGCGGACGCCGTTGTCCTTGTCGCCGGCGACCTCGCCCATCATCCACGGACCGGCAACGGCGGCCGGTCCGGCTTCTTTACGATACAATGATATGGACGGAAAAGCTTATTTTTCCAATTCTTTAAGGACTTCAGAAAAGGAGATTTCGTTTGATTCTCTAAGTGGGAAAGGAAAGAAACCACCCGCTTCATCATTGGTATCAAAAAGCTTTAAGGCGATAGGCATATGGGAGTATCCATTTGAGACTTGGAGGAAAAATGGCCGAAAGCATATGGCCCCTGGTGGCAATTCATTGGCCTTTGCTAAAACTTGGATTCCGCCAATTTCTGGCGAATGTGTTTTAAGCGGATCTACAATCAAATTTTCTAAATTGGGGAAGAAAATATTTGGAAGAGTCAAGCCGTCGCCTGGTAGCAAGTCAATCGGACTGCGGTATCCCCATAGTGTATGATTGTATATCTTCGTCAATCGATGGTATCCAGCCATCTCCAGGTTCGATCCCCCATGCAACTGGTAATGTAATAAAGAATTCCGGTTTAGCCGCAAAGTTCGACGATCTAACTCTCAAAGTTAAAACAAAATTCGTTTGTCCAATTTGTACAGGAATCAGCACGGCCCCCATACTTTTCTGTAAAACTCCCCACTTTTTAGCCAAAAACCACTCATTAGTAAGTTTCAAGGATTTCGTCGGTTCATCGGGGTTAGGAAATAAAAAAGTGAACGGCGAATTTTTTCGTATGTACTTCACTTCTAGGACAAACAGGACAAAGCAAAGTCCCGAAATTAAGATGCAGGCTATAAGCCCAACCGAGTGTAAAAACTTTTTAGAGTTTGTGTGTTTGAAAATTTCTACTCGTAATAATTGAAGATAAATCAGCAATGAAAAATATAAAACGATAATGGCCCAAATATGACTATAAGCCTGAATGAACGCGGCGATGGCAAGCCCAACAGTACCAAAAATGCCAAGAATAGCAGGTTGTTGGTAAAATTTTTTGCGATCAATGACTTCTGGCTCGGTTTTTCGTTGTTTGGGATTGGGCTGGGGCTTGGAGCTGCGGTCTTGGGGATTATTCTGAGACTTTAATAATTCCCGAGCCTCTTTTCTATTTCGTTTGCTTCGCTTAGACATAGAAATCAAAAGGCAACGCCATAATTCTTAACATCTCAAATGTCTTTATATAGCCAGCCTGTTCGGATGCGCCTTATCTGCGATGTTTTCGGGGGCGGTTTACCACACCCCGTTAGGGATTGCAATGCGTTCAAGAAAAAAGCGAAAATTACCAAACGAACCCATCTTGAAATTCACAAAGTACTATATGAAAATAATTTACGATAATTTCGAATTTCCGCATTGCAAAAAGCAAACCCATTTTACGAGTCCCGAGAGTTTCTGTTCAAAGCCTTTCAAAGCGTTTCAAAGGACCTGGAGAAAAATTTATTTTTTATCCACCCGAAGCGTTTGGCGTTTCAAGACCCATTTGTGCGGTCAAGCCAAGTCCAACCAAGTCCAGGCATTTTCGAGAAAAAAGTTATTTTTATCCGCCTCAAAAGATCTTGGAGTTTCTCCAACCCCCAAATCGTCATGCCAATCGTGAATCTTTATCTGTGTTTATCTGTGTCCATCTGTGGCTAAAAACCAAACCAACCAAACAAAAACTATGAAAAACAAAACTGAACTCCTATCCGACGCCGGCCTCGTCCGCGACATCGAAGCCTGGTGCCAGGTCAAATACCCCGCCGACGACACCGAACGCAACTTCCGCGACGCCCTCTTTCGCAAGACCTTCGCCGACTTGCCCAACATGGAAATCCAGCACGTTCGCCGCATCAACGAGGCCCTGTGTGACATGGAATTTCCCACGCCCACCGCGCTTGGCCTCCGTCGCGAAACCCTCAACCAGCTCGCCCGCCATCACGACCTCAAAAAATATCGCCAAATTAAAGTCCCCATCATTCCCATCCCCAAAAAAGAAAACGCAAATTAAACATGAGGCGCACGATTCTTTTCCCTCGCCCCCTTGGGGGCTCTAACGAGCGGAGCGAGTGCCGTTTCGTGTGTTGTTCTGGCGTGGGAGTAAGGGTGAGGGGGAAGATGAACTTTGCCCAGTGGGTGCCTCGCCAGTTGAGGTTCACTGGGAAAGTGAACTAAAAGCGAATCAATCCTCTGTGCCTAAACTATCATTTCTTCCTGGCCTGTGGGTCCTTCAAAAACCACGCCAGAAAGCCAATCACCGGCGCAACCGCTATCAGGTAAGGCACCACTCCGCTTTCCAAATCCGGGCTGTATTGGTCCAGCACTCCTCTGACCATCCAATAACCAATAAAAAAAATGATGATGGAAAAGAAAACCGCCCCGGAAAAAATCGCCCGTGGTGTCTTACGCCGCCATAAAAACACTATCAATGCGCCCACCAGACAAATCAGTACGAGGATGTTTAACATAGTTCGTCGGTTAACCGGTTCCCTGATACATCTCCCTTACCGACGGCCGGGTAAGCACTATTATCGTAAAGATCCCAAGGATAGTTCCCACCGGCACCTGCACACAATTGATTCCTGCCACGACCAGCGAAAACGTCCGGTTCTTTCTTGCGTGCAGGAACCAACCCGACAACACATTTAAAACCGATGAAAGCATGATCAAAACTCCCAAAATGATATAAAACATAATTAAAAAGGTAAGAATCTCCCGCGGAGGCGGCCCTCCTTTTTGGTTCTGCCAAAATTCGGGATTCGTAAAGATAAAATGCATCACGGCTGAATCCGCGATTAGAAATAGAATACCCAACAACCCCAGCCCCGCGCTTACAAAATGAAAAATCGAAAGCAGGTTCAAATGATCCGCGTCAATGTTCCGCTGGTCTCTCGGAAGTGGAGCCATCGGCGGCATTGGCGGCGGTTCATTCATAATGAAATTGATCGGCGGATCTGCTTAAACAAAAAAAATAAAATTACCCCAAAGACTATTCCGATCAGGCTTGCAACCATAAATCCCCAATACCAATTCCTTGCTCGAATCTGCGAAATCGCGATGGGAATGCCGTCAATCCGAAGCTGGTATGGAAATGAATACCAAAGCGCCATACCCCAACTTAATTCCGCTTCGTGAGCAGAGCCCCCATGATTAAACGTTGTGACACATGAGCCTGTAGGATTCAACCGCCCGCCCGTTTGAAGAATACATTGGCCATCCAAATACACATCAATGGACGTTGTGGTCAAAAGATATCGGGGAACTTGGCGGGCCTCAACATGAACGGTGTTGCCATGCCACTTTACGATTCCTGTATCATGCGGAGCGACTGGAAGTATTGGCGGCGGTTCGTTCATAAGTCATGGCACTGTGTGCGTGCCGAAATTCACATTGACCGGATCATCCTCCAACCCCGCGTCATCCGGCATCAAATCCTCTTTAATCCTTTTGGCCTCCGCCAATTGCCCCTTCCCGTCATAACGCAACTGTATCACCCACCCAAAAACATCCTCCGGCCATTTTCCTTTGGGCAGGAGCTTCTCCGGCTTGGCCCCGAGCGCCTCGAGCAGGGCGGGAATTTCTCCATGATGCCAGCAAATCACCATGTGCCTCCCGTGCGGTTTCGCCCGCAATTCGTTCGCCAGTTCCTGAAATTGTTTGTTGGTGAACCGCTGGTCAATCGTCAGCCCCGCCGCCTGGCTCAATGGCGTCAGCGTCAGGCGCGGGCGTTTGCTGCCTTTGGAATCCGCCGCTGCAAACAGGTAATCTACGGTTATCGGTTTCGAATCTATCGTGTAGCTTTGGAAGTAATGGACGTAAGCCTTCGCTCGTTCTTCACCTGCTGATGTCAAACTATCACCACTCCCCGGCTTTTCCGCGTGCCGGATGATTAAAACGACCGTGTCCGAAAGTCCCGGAGAATCCTGGGCGAAGACCCGTGCGGCTGCCAATAATAATAGCACGCACAACCAAAGTCTGGATTTCATGCCCGCCATCATAGTCCCGTCGCCGGTAACCGGTCAATGATGAGGAAAGGAAAGGGGCTTGCTGAACCAGCGTTTCTCCGGCAGTTCGGGTCCTATTCGCCTCGCGATTGCATCCGCTTCTGCAACTGGGTTATTCTCGATTCCAGCTTGGCATTCTTGCGTTCCAATTCCGCCTTGTTCTTTTCAATCCGGGCATCCAGTTCAGCCAGTTTGACGTCAAGAGAGGTGATGCGGCTGCGATGGTCGCGCGGGTGTTCCCCAACTTCTTGAGCATCATTTTTCATGGGCGTTTTAAAGCATTTGGAATACCAACCCACGATGTCCGGAAACCCTTGCTGCTAAAGGAATTTGCAAAGAACTGCCTCTTTCACCTCCGCAACCGCCTGATTGTCCCTTTTTTGCCGAAACGTTTCTTGATTTTTTTATATCAGATGGCAAACTAACCAGCTTGATTGATTTAAAAATGCAGCACATACGCAACATCGCTATCATCGCGCACGTGGACCACGGCAAGACCACTCTGGTGGATTGCCTCCTGAAACAATCCGGCACCTTCCGCGCAAACCAGGCCGAAACCCAGGGCGAACGCCTCATGGATTCCATGGATTTGGAACGTGAAAAAGGCATCACCATCCGCGCCAAAAACGCCGCCTTCAAATACAAAGACTACCACATCAATATCGTGGACACCCCCGGCCATGCCGATTTCGGCGGCGAAGTCGAACGCATCATGAATATGATCGACGGCGTGCTGCTCGTCGTGGACGCCGCCGAAGGCCCCCAGGCACAAACCCGGTTTGTCTTGCGCAAAGCCCTCGAAGCCGGTGCCAAGCCTATTGTCGTTATCAATAAAATTGATCGCGAGAACGCCAATCCCAAAAAGGTCCTGGACCAGGTCTTTGAACTTTTTATTTCGCTGAACGCCACGGACGAGCAATTGGATTTTCCGTTCATCTATTGTTCGGCCAAGGCAGGTTACGCAAAACTGGAGCTTACCGACCCCAGCACCACCATGGAGCCGTTGTTCGAAACGATTGTTAAACACATTCCTCCTCCGCGCGCGCGCGCGGGCGTTGGTTTTCAAGTGCTTGTCGCCAATCTGGATTACAGCGATTACCTCGGCCGAATCGCCTTCGGAAAAATTTACGAAGGGAAAATCAAAGTGGACGACCCCGCCATTTGTCGCCACGGCAGCGGTTTCGAGGAAGTCTTCATCGGCGAAACCATTTGCGATAGCGATGCGCGTCCCGCCTTACCCTACATCCCGATTGACCCGCCGACGATCCAGATGGAATTTGCCGTTAACGACGGCCCATTGGCTGGCAAAGATGGCAAGCTCGTCACCGCGCGCCACATCTGGGACCGGCTGCAAAAGGAGATTCGCACCAATGTCGCCTTGCGCGTCGCGCAAACGTCTGATCCCAAAGTCTTTGCTGTCAGCGGTCGTGGCGAGATGCAGATCGCAATCCTGGTCGAGCAGATGCGCCGCGAGGGTTACGAAGTCCTTGTCTCGCGTCCCGAAGTCTTGTGGAAAAAAGGCCCCAATGGCGAACTGCTTGAGCCTATTGAAAAATTGTTCGTTGAAATTCCTAACGAAAATCTCGGCTCGGTCATGGAAAATCTTTCCTTCCGCAAAGCTCAAATCACCAACATGAACCACGTGGGCGTTCACGTCTCTGTTGAAGCTCTCGTTCCTATGCGCGGGCTGATTGGTTTTGAAACCGATTTGGTGAACATGACTCGCGGGATGGGCGTGATGAGCCATTTGTTCCACGAATACGGCCCAGACCGCGGCGAAATTGCGGCGCGCAAAAATGGCTCGCTGGTTTCCATGGACGCTGGCGAGGCCACCAGCTACGCATTGAACATGATTCAGGAACGGGGACGTTTGATGGTGCAACCGGGAGAAGAAGTCTATATTGGAATGATTGTGGGCGAAAACGCCCGCGAGAACGACATCCCGGTCAACCCGGTAAAAGAAAAGCGCCTGACCAACATGCGCTCGCAAGGTGATGGCAAAGGCATCCAACTCGCGCCACCGCTCAAATTGAGCCTGGAACGCGCGCTGGAATATATTGATGTGGACGAATTTGTTGAGGCCACTCCCAAGCATCTCCGCTTGCGCAAAAGAATCCTCGATGAAAACCAGCGCAAACGTTCCGAAAAATCGCGCACCATTAAATTCGTTGAGAATTGAACCGGCGGCTTTTTGTGCAACCGTTTCCGGGCTGGTTACGGTTGCTTTTGCGGCCTTTGGGCAAAGTCCATGCCGACTAGGCACACATCATCCTCAAATTCGTGGTTGACCGAAAAGTTTCGGACAAATCGTAACAATTCGTCGAAAAGCTGGCCGGCGGGTTTGGCAATGAGCGCTTTTACGTCCAGCATCAATCGTTGCTGTGAATAAAGCTCTTCGTTGGCGCCCTGCACTTCATAAAGACCGTCAGTAAAAAGCATGATGAGATCGCCGGGGGCAATGTGGGCTTCCGACGTTTCGTAAGGCGGGTCTTCAAAAAGTCCCAGCGCGGGCTGGCTATGACCCGAGGCATTGGCAAGCGTTTTGACCGAATTTTCCGGACGGCGCACCAGCAATGGCTTGGGATGGCCCGCGTTGGCAAAACGCATG
>Ga0206855_10056_pt2 | contig 26738 bp, 23 predicted proteins | sample Alteio_BWOrgCont_51_FD_152637 | JGI IMG/M metagenome (GOLD analysis project Ga0206855, IMG submission 152637) | Enriched cells from forest soil in Barre Woods Harvard Forest LTER site, Petersham, Massachusetts, United States -... | ecosystem: Environmental > Terrestrial > Soil > Temperate forest >...
GTGGATCGTAAAGGTTAAGACCCGCCGTTATCGGGCATCATTTCGTCGGCCAGAGCTTACGCATGGCCTCGTCCTCGACATTCGAAAACTGCTCTTGCGTTAAGTGATGTGCCTTCATTTGGACTTTCTGGCATCTAAGGTAGCCAGAGGTATCCGCTGGGGCCAACCGATCTTCGCATGCCGATTCCTCAAAAATCATTGCTTTACGTTGGTCTTCGGTCATCTTGAACATGGCCACAGGCGGCTCACTGATGATCTTGATCGCATCTTCTTTAATGTCGAACTTCGGGGAATCGGTGGTGCCACCGGAACGATCAATCCTGCCGACCCAAGTCATCCCGCCAGCCTTTGCGCGGGCATCGTCGGAATAAAGTCCCGAAATCATCGGAGTGGTACGTGAATGAACGCCCCTTGATTGAGTCGTAAAGAGCATGCAGGGCGTTGCTGACATTTGCAGCGGACAGCGGGCTATCAAGTACGCAGTACATCCTCACCGCAGAATTGACCGGCTTATCAAATGACTCATCACGGTACACGTGATATTTCACCGAGGCCACGGATGGCGCCGATGTCGCGGAAGGAGCTGACTCGATCTGCGGTTGCGTGCAGCCAACTGCGATAAGAAAGAGCGAGCAAATCCAGGATCGCCTCATGGCTCCAAAGTCTAGCGCTTACTCCTTTCTTCCGCTAGCTCCACGGACGCCAGCAACTACTCGTTGAAAACCTCGATCATGTCGGGCTGAACCCTGCCGAAGATGGAATCGAGTTCAACGTCGAACTCCGGACCGTCGAACCTGACCACGGTGAAATACCAGCCCGTCACGACGATGGGGTTGCCGACACCAGGGGCCGCCGAGAAAGTCATAATCCCATTCGCGGGGTTGATCGTAAAGTTGGCGCCCTCCGTCTGCGGGGCCCCCGCATCCGTTACCGTCCACGAAGTTGTCGTCGTCCCCGGCCAAATCCCACGCAATTCGAAAGGTATCACGGCGCCCGTCGGTACGGGAGCCCAGACAGGTTTGAGGAAGCTGTTCAGGCTATCGCCACCTGTAACCCCGATCTGAAACGTCGTCGTGACCCCGTCGCCGACCCCAATCTGCTGATCGTGAAGGTAATTTTCGTCCCTATCCCAAATGAGAAACGACCGAACCGGCCCGTTCCGACCATCGTAAAACCCGATCAGATACAGTCGATCCGCCTGTGTCAGGGCGTCAAACGGAATCTGATACTTCCTCCGAGGCCAAGGCGAGCGCGAGAATCGAGCCTCCCCAAAACTCCGAGTTGTCGTGATCGTGGCATTGGGCATACGCATAGCCCGCCACCCGTTCACGCTCAAAGAGCTGTTCAAAACCACCTGGTCCCGCATAACTACCTAAAAGGGATTTCGCCTTGCGTCGGAGTCGCAAAGGAGCGCCGGTCAAGTGGAAATGGTCAATCTCGAAAGCAACCAAACCTGGGAGTGTCGCATCTGTGGCAGGCAACTGCCAAAAGGAACTCCGTGCCGGCCTGCGATGCCGAACCGCAAGAATACGACCCCAAGACCGGCATCTCCGAAAAAATCCGCGACCGTCGTCCTGTGTGTCCTAGTCGGCTTGAGCCTTTTCGCTGCCTGGCTGCGTAGGCAATACAACATCGACCTTTTGGACTGCAACCAGCAATTGGGATCGTGACTGACCGACCTCGAGGCCTTCAAACCATGAATCGCCAACGCAAAAGTGCTACTCTTTCACTTCGAGGCTACGGAATTCTAACTCCATAGCGCGAGCGCCTAGCAGAGCTAGTTTTATGCCTGAATTGAGTCCAGGTCAAAAGCCGTTAGTCGACCGAATGCCTGGCATCCTGGATCGAGAGATCTCAAAGGAAGCCGACGACGCATTCGGTCATGGTCTCTTTGCCCATGCGCTACGCGATCTGATTGAATCGAAAACGAATCAGCCTCCGTTCAGTATCGGATTGCTTGGCGGGTGGGGTACTGGCAAGAGTTCGATTAAATCCTTGTATCTCACTTCGCTCAAGCAGGATCGCAGCGCGGAGAGGCCGATTCGATCAGAGAGATTCTTCACCATCACTTTCAACGCATGGAGGTTTGGAGGAGAGAACATTCGGCGAGCACTCCTTCGGACCGTTTTTGTAGAACTCGGCGGAATTGAAGAAGACTTGATGGACAAATTGTTCAATCAGGTGCAGCGGCCAACCCTCGTTGCCCGCGATTGGCGTTCGATGCTCCGGAATCTTTACGAGAACTGGCTCTGGGTCGGAGTCCAACTTATCTCGGTTCTGGCATGTCTGATTTTCTTTGTCTATCTAGCGAAAGTCGTGCTAGGGATCTCGGACCAGTGGGCTTTGTGTGCCATTCTCGCGCTTGGAGCGATCGCTGGGGGTTCTTGGCCACGGTTTGCGCTTGATCCAAAGCGCTTTTTGGTCCCCCGCTATACGAACGTGACGCGAGTTGAGCTTCCTGTTGCCTCGGCAGAACAGTTCGAGGCTCTCCTAGCCGGTCAACTGTCAAAGTTCAAGAAGCAACATTCAAACTGTGAGCGTGTCATCGTTTTTGTGGACGACCTAGATCGCCTATCCGCTGAAGAGATGGTTAGCGGTTTAGATGCTGTCAGGGCTCTGATGGAGATTTCGACCGAGGGTGATGATGTCGGTGTTGTCTTCGTAATCTCCTGCGATGAAGAGAAAGTAGCCGAAGCCTTGGGCAATCGGAGGAAGAAGAACGGCGCGGACTTACCAGGGGTGATTTTTAATCAAACTGATGCTCGGCGCTATCTCGATCGTATATTCCAGTTTCGACTTGATATTCCTCCGGCACCTAGACAAGATATGCGGACATTCGCCTCAGAATGCCTCATAAGGAGCTACCCAGGATTAAAGGAAGAGCTGAGGCTGCATGGGAGCACCTTGGAGGAAGTCGTCAATCGCATGATTCACGTTGGCGTAGACAATCCTCGCAATGCAATTCAGATTGTCAACTCATTTTCTCAAGCGTGGTGGCTATCGTGTCGCAGGGAGTGGAGTGGGCCCGGCAGTTCGAAACCTGGTGGCTTGTCAGTTGGCGCCGTTACTCAATACCCGGTAGCACTGGCGGCACTGTGTAGTCTTAAGGTGGATTTTCCAGATTTCTATGCGCAACTTCTGGAACAACCGGACCTAATTCAACGATTCATCGACGTGTTCGTTGACAAAGCCCCGATAGAAAGCCTGCCAGATGGTCCGCAGTTGGCGCTGAGAAAATACGCCAAGAAGGACGATGGTGATAACACCTGGACACTGAGCCCAAATTGCAGACCGTTGCGTCGGTTTCTCAGCAGTTTGTCCGGTGTTCCATGGCCGAAGTCTATTCAGCCACTATTGCTTTTGGCTCAAGACCCAATTACCAGGCGGTCCGGCGACATAGGAAGATTAGTATTTGACGGTCTTGTTTCTGCAGATTCCGACTCGGTTCTCGAGGTGCTTGGTCGAGATAAGGATGACCTTGACCTGAGCCAAGATCAGTTACAGATTATCGCCGAAGTTCTCGAGGATGTTGATGCAGATACCGACGATCGCAGGGATCGCGCATATTCGACGCTTGCCAAGCTTTGTGGCCGGTTTCCAGCGGAAGGTGCAGATTCACTCATTATTCCACTCGCCAGGCGTCTGGCAACATCGGCGTCGCCTCGATACAGAACTGGCATTAGTAGCATTGCTGACCTGTTACCACGGCTTCCTGACCGCGAGCAGCGTCAACTAGCGGGAGTATTGGTCGACGATGTCGCTTCAAGCGGTCAACTTAAATTGACGTTGCCAAGCGGGGAATCACCCTCGCTCGACGAAGCTGTTGACGCAGTAAAAAGCGTGATAGATGCAGTGCTACTAGTAAGGGCAGCGCACGGGCTGCCGGAAGAACAAGACACAGTTCTCCTTCAGTGGTTAGTAACGCGCCATGTGATTGCTAAGCAAGGGGAGCAGATTCTTCCGTTTTCCGACTTGGAAGTTTGGATGGATCGATTCGAAGATTCGCTAACTGCCAGTCTCGCCGTGCAGTATCTTCAGGCTGCCACGGAGGCCTTGAATTCGATGGAGTCCGAAGCTGACGCAACCGGCTGCCTGCGCCGGTGCAAATCGATCCTTGAAACGCAGTGGGCCAATGGTGAAGAAAGCCGAGCTGGCATTTATGATGTCATTGTTAGTTTGGGAGGCGTTCCGCCACTAGCCGCGGGTGAGCTTATCCAGAGCTTCTTTAGACTCCATCTTTCTGAGCTTCCGGATGCGATCGCTGCCCGGTTCATCGAAGCAATATTGGGTAGAGTCAGCAGCTTTGTTCACGATGAGGAACTGGATCCGGTCGATGCAGATGCCGTCGATTTAGTGGTTCAGATGATTGGCGCGGGGAAGACCTTTCCCAAAAAGACCTACGGCGTGATTGCTACTGTTGCACAAGACTTGAGCCGGTCAGACAGAACTGCCGAGCAAGCAGTGGCTCTTGTGCGAGTCCAGCTTGAAACGCTTGAAGGCTCAAGTGACGACATCTTGACCGAGTGGACATCTCGGATATTTACTGATCTGCCTGGTCCTTGTCTCGACATCGTCGGCACGCAGCTTGATCACGTTTCTCAGGTAACGGAATCAGCAGTGATCGCGCAGATGAATACTGCGACCAGCTCATTGCTAACAGATCCAGAAGTCGCGACTCGTTACACAAGATTTTTAGACCACATTCCCGATTGGAAGCTTAAAGAGCCTAGATTCGGGCCGCACATAGCGGCCGTCTTAAATGTTGTGTCCGAGCACTACTCCGATCTCGAAAGTTCTGATGTATTTGAAAGGCCTTTGGCCCGGGCTGTGACCGCTGGACCACCGAGCGTCGTCGGCCCTGGCCTTGAGAAACTTTCACGCACTTCAAGCCCGTTCCCGGCAAGCTGCGGTGCGCTCCATAGATATTTGATTGGCCTGTGGCCGGTGCCGTCGCCGGACTATGGCACTTACGATTCTGTTAGTATCTTTTCAGCGGGTAAGACCAGTGCTGAGAAAAATCCTGCCCAATCCTACGCGGCAGATATTCTCTTGTCTCTACAAGATATGGTACTTCGGGGCTTGCCGGTCGGCAACGCGAGCGTCGAGTTGGCAGCCCTGGCGACCGCCTTATGGCCGTACCATACGACAACAGCAACGCCGACATTGATCTCAGTAGCAGCCGAACTGGCGATTCCCGAAGCAACAAAACTGGCAACCTCTCTAACCAACCTCAACGCTACCTCTGTCGAATCATTAGAGCGGGTCTGGAGAGCTTTTGGCAATTCCGGCGATCATTCTGCCGAGATGGCGAAATCCCTACTCAGTTTAGACCCTATTGAAATCACTGGGACTTCCGATGGCGCTCTTGAGACCTGGCTTTCAGTATGTGGACGTGATGCAATTGAAGTAGCATCTCAACTTGTCCAAGATCAGTCCCTTGCGGACGAGCAACGGCTTCGATCTTGGAAGCGGATTGAATATCGGCTTCCAAACGTCTCTGTTAGTCGCCTGTTAACTCTATTGAATATTGCGGTTGGAACGACGGCCGATATTGAACAATCGGCAATCTCGTTTGTGGATGGCTTCAGACCAAGACTTACAACACAAACCGACCGATTTGACGTAGCCAAGACACTTCTACTTCTTTTGCCTCGAGCATCTACGCTTGAATCTAAACGAGAATTAGTTCGGATTCTTGCCAGCATCGGCAACAAAGCGATTGCACGCTTGGCCTTGGAGCCCGCATCGCAATTGTCAGAGGAAGACCTAATGCTTATGTTCGAAGCATTTCCAGACGACAAAGGCCTCAAGAAACACTTCCAACAGTAGATGCTCTCGGTTGCCGCGTCGAGTCCTCGACAACTGATGGCTTCAAACGACTAAGCAAGCAGGATCTTCTATTCGGAGCAGTTTAGATTCACCAGACGTGCCGGTGTTTTGAATTTCTCATACCAACGAAGTCCGCTTGAGGAGGCTAACACGCCGCCTGCGCCGCCTTCATATGCCGGTGCAATTGCCGCGCATGCTGCAACGCCGTCTTCGGGTTGAAGTCGGCATTGGTCGCCCCGTTGTACGTGACATGAAGATGCGTCTCGTTATGTACGTGGCCGCTGAGTGCCGAGTTCGGAATGACGGTCCCCGATCCACGTGGGTTGATAATCTCCGGCCCTTTTTCACCGACCCACATTGGCCCACCAAAATAATCGCCGCCGCCCGCAAACCCCGGAATGAACCTCATCAGACTTTTCGCGCTCGATAACGCGCCGCCCTGCGGCCCGGCGATCCCCGGCAGACTCGACGCGATACCCGCCGCTGCTCCGACCGCAGACGATCCTGTAGCAACGCCACTAGGTGGAGTCCCTCCGAGTTGCTTGATAAGTGCATTGATAGACTGCGTCAGCACCGCTACTGCCGACGTATTCGCTTGGGTGACAGCGTGCAGATTCGCAGGCGCCTTCGGCTTGTTCTTGTCGAGCGTGCCCGTGAGCAAGTCCTTCATCTTGGATCGTTCAAGCTCCAACAGAGCATCCTGAATCTGCTTCTTCAGATCGTTCTTGACGCTGTTCCAAAGCCCCTTGAACCCATGCTCGAAGATGTGCTGAGTCGCGTTGGCAATGATCGATGACCCCATCGTTGATATCTGTTCGACCTGCGCCTTATACGCCTTGAGCTGCTCGACGTACTTCTGCATCCGCATAACCTGAATCGCCTGGTCGTCGCTCATCTTCTTCAGTTGGCCTCGCTCCTTGTTCGTAAGCCTCGCTAACTCCTCAATGCTGAGTCCATACTGAATCTCAGCTACGCGAGCCGCGTCGGTTTGAGCCTTCCCGACGTTTTTCTCAGACGTAAGCGCATGCATCGCGCTCCGGTACTCATCCAAATATCGCTTGGCTTTACCCGCCGCCGCCTCGCTCCCGTCGTCAAATTGAACGGAGGACGGATCGATCTTCGCCGCCTGAAGATCCTTTCGAGCCTTCGCCAGTTCCTTAACCCCCGCCACGATCGCCGGATCGGTTAGGGTCTTGAAAGCCTTCCCATAACGCTCCAAGCTGATAGCATCTTCATCGGAGGTTGCTTTTTCGATCAGGACCTTAACCCGTGCATCCTGGACATCCTTGGCCATCGCATCCCGAGCATCCTGTGGGTTAGGTCCCGAATCCCACTGCACATCGCCTACATTTACCGATGCGGCCTGCTTGTTATTCTGAACCGTAGCCATCGCCGCCACCCATTTTCGGTGAGCATCGTCGGAAAGTGCCGCGTAGGGTTTCTGGAACTGCTGCAGACTGACTCGATCCTCATCCGAACTTGCTTTCAAAACCAAAACTTCGGCCCGGCTTCGAGCGAGTTCGGCGTTCAGACTAACAAGCTCATCCTTGTATGCCTTCGTCACCTTCGCCGAGTTTTTCCGTGTCGTATCTAGGCGAGTGAGCGCCAAGATCTCCGCCTCCGTCTGCTGCTCCTTGCCAAGATCCCCGAACTTCATGCCGTAAAGCGACTTTGCCGCCTCATCAAGGCCCGTCGGTGCCGATTTCTTAAGCTCCCTGATCGCAATTCCCAACCCGGTGACCTTTCCCGATGCGCTTGCCAACTCGCCGTACAGAAGGCTGTCCTTTATCGCCGCTGTCGCCGACTCGTCGCCATGCAATCGGACCGCGCTAGATAGCTCAAGCAATCGGTTGGTTAGATCCCGCGTTTCCTTCGCCGCCGCCTTCTGGTCTGGTGTTTCTTTGGGCTTTCGAACTTTAGTCTTTGGCGCATTAGCGGCAGCCTCAGCGATCGCCCTCTTCTCCTCAGCAGCTTGCGCGCGCCTTAGGCGAGCCAGGTCGCCGTTAATCGTTTGAAGTGCGTGCTCGTGCCGCAATGCCTTTAAGCGCTGGTATTCGGCTTTTATGCTCTCGGTCGAGGCGCCACGAGGCGGAACAAACTCCTCCTGCGGGCCCTTATAGTTCCGTCCCGGGATGTGGGGAATAGCCCGCCAGTTCCTCGGGTCTTTGCGGGCGTCTTCCTCTTCCTTACGGCGGCGCATCGCAATGAACTGCGACTCAACCATTGGCTCAAACGGTTGACGCAAGAGCAGGTTTTGCGCCTCGACAAGCTGATTGTTTGCCGCAGTCATCTGCGTCAGCATTTGGTTCCAAGCCAAACCAAAAACAACCGCGACCCCTGCATAAACGGCCATGGAGGCTGTCAGCCTTATGATGGCGAATCGAAGGATGTTGATCCCCCCAGTCGCGGCTCCGCCTGCGCTATATCCCATCCTTACAAGTGATGCCGTGAACAATACGCTTGCCTTGCTTGCTAACCCGATCGTCATTGTGAGCGGCCCTAGTCCGGCGAGCAGCAAAGCGGCTATGGCAACCGCCCTTTGCCCCTCCGGACTGAGATGCGAAAAGGCAGTTGCCAGACTCGTGATCGCGTTCGCAACCATCGTGACTTCTGGCGCAAGAGACGCGCCTAGCCGTATGCCGGCAGTCTCCAAAGCTGCCAGCGCCTTCTGAAATTGGAAGAGCTGCGTTTGTGAGGTCACGCCGAATGCCTTTGCCATCGACCCGCCCGACTTTGCGACCTCATCGAATTGGCGCCGCGAATCCTTCAAGTCGGAACCAAGGATGGCCAGGACACCCTTGAATGACAGCAAATTCGGAAAGATCTGTGAAAAAGCTTCGTCGCTTCCCTTTGTCGCCTTTTGGACGTGAATCAAAGCGCCCAGCAGGTCATGCTCCATTTCGACCCGCAATTTGGCCGCGCTCATGTGAATCCTGTCAAGCGCCTTTTGAACCCCAGCTGACGGGTGCTCCATAGACGAGAACAACCGCGTGATTCCCGTTGACGCCTGTGCCACCGACGCGCCCTCTCGCGTCATGACCGCTATCGCTCCCGCGACCTGCACAAACGGGATCTTCATCCGCGCAGCAACAGGCAGGAGTTTCCCGAGGTTTCCGACCAGCTTCTCGACGTCAAAGTTGCCGACCCGTGTCGCCGCTACCAAGATATCCGAGGTTCGCGCGGCAGTGAGGTTGGAGCCCGCGTAGTCGTGAAGGATATAGACCAAGGCCTTTGCAATCTCAGCCGTCTGCCCCATCCCAACCGCCGACATCTTGCCGGCGCTGGTAAGGATCTCCATCGCCTTGGCGCCATCTTTGACCTCGTTAGCGACATAGAACATGCCCTGGGCGAGTTCGATCGGTCCCTTTCCAATTTCAGGGCCAAGCTTGAGAATCGCCTCGGCCCACTGCTGGGTCTGATTCTTGGACACCCCCGAGAGCGCTTGAATCTTCGCGATGGCGGTTTCAAATTGCGTCTCTGCGTACACCGAGGCGGCCCCTATCGCGAGAATCGGAGCAGTTACTGTGCGGCTAAGAGTTCGCCCTACCGTCATCCCCGCCGAGCCCAGTGCGCTTTGACCGATTCCGCCCCGCCCGCCGCCACCTCCGCCCGAGACCGAAACCCTTGGATTCAACGCCCTTGTCTGCGCAAGCGTCCCGTTGAACTGCGCCAACTGCGCTTGGGCCGCCACCAAGTCGGCCTGCAGTTGGGCCATCGCCATCGACGAGCTGCCCATCCGGCCAGAGAACGTAACCGGAGCCTGGGAATTGAATGTCCGGTTCAGCGACTGCAAGTCAGACCGAAGCCCAACGATGTCCGCGCTAAGAACCCCGGTGACGCCGGACATATTCGCAAGGGCCGCCCCATACGCCACCACAACCGCCGGGTCGAGATTCCTCCCCAACCGGCCCGCCGCCGACGCCAGTCCCCGAACTTCAGCAGTAAACGCCGCAACTTGCCCAGCTCCCCGCGCCAAAACCGAACCCAAAGCGTCGACAGCAACCCCAAGCGCATTAACCTGCCGAGTCGCCGACGAAGCAACATCCTCGGTCCCCGTCAACCCCGCCTGAATCCGCCGATTAGCCGAATCAAACGACCTTGTATCCCCCGTGAACAAGACGGCGAGCTCGGCAATCGTAGGCATGGCTACTCAATGTGAATTGCCGTGGCAGGAGATGAAAGAGCCGACTAGCTATATGCAAAACACGACACGAAACGTCGCTTTTTGCATATGATTAATTGCCCAAACGGTTCACCAGCCGGCGAGATCAGGTTGGCGGAAACGCTCGCCTCAACGCCTTGGCACTAGCCTCGCTGTAAGCCGAAAAACAGGCGAACACAATCGCGCCAATCCCCGGATACTCGTCAATCCCCCAAAGCCAAGGAACGTTCCGAAGGGAATCCTGCAGCCGGCCCTCTGAATCCTGGAGATTCACGAACACAGCTGCCCACCACGGGAGGGCCGCTATTCCTGGTTCATTCGGCGGTGCCCCGCCCCGGTACCAAATGTAAAGCCACTCCTCGAGATCCCTTATTTCGCTTTTGGGACCAGCGGCACCTTCGCGACCTCATCGAGGATCGCCTCAAGCATCTCCGTCGGCACCCCGGAGTCATACAACGGCTGGGCCGCCAAAGGCATCGGCTGACCGTCGTCGTCCACCAAGTCCGTCTGGATGATCGACTGCGAAAACCGCTCGCAAACCTGCATCCGCTCATCGCTGGCGATGGCGATCTCCAACTGATTCCCAAGGTTCTGCAGCGCCAGCAACTCCTCGTCTTGCGAAAGCGGCTCCGCTTCCTTGTTCTTCCGCCGTGAGATCAAATCGTCAATCGCCGACTTGCCCTCAAGCAATTTAGCGCGAGCCAACTGCACAGGCGCCGGGTCCTTATACAGCTTCTCAGTGATCCTAATGGGCGTCCCAAAGATCCGAATTTCAAGCTCGCGAACCGCAAGCGGAATGATGAGATTGTAATTTGCCATGTTTGATCAAGAGTCCAATTCTTCTGTCAAAAGAGACTTCGCCCGTGAATCACACCGGCGCCGCTCGTCAGGAAGTCATGCAATACTAAGGCAGTAGAATTCTGATGAGCACAATCGACTTCCGTGAGCTTTCGGAGCATGGTAATCCGGGCGAAGGCCTAGAGAACTTCGCAAGGCTTCTTTTGACTAATCTGGGTTTTAGCGCGACTTGGACGGGAAGAGGATCGGATCAAGGGAAGGACTTGCTAGCCACCGAGGTACTGCCCAGCTTGGTCGCGTCGAAGAGTCGAGTCTGGCTCGTTTCTTGCAAGGACTTCGCTAAGAGCAAGAAATCAGTTCCCGAAACTGAACTCCCGTTACTTGAGAACAAGCTGAAACAGCACGGCGCCGATGGTTTCTTGCTAATCACAACGACCACGGCGAGCGCTAGCGCAAAGGCCGTACTTGACGGTCTGGACCAAAGAGGAATTCCAACAAAGGTTTGGGATGCAGCTGAATTAGGCGCAATGCTTATTAGCCATCAGATGCGCGATTTACTGAAGCAGTTTTTCCCGGTGAGCTACAAACGTGTGGTTGAACTGGAACGAACAGAACTGCCGCTCGAATCACTTGCCGCTTTGCCGAATGAAGTGATTGAACAGCTGACCGCGATACTCGCACCCTACGCAAAACAGATTCGATACGGAGACGCACTGTGGCCCGATGACAAGGCGAGGGCAGATGCGTTCGATGAGCTACTTACTTCGCTAAGCAAAGAGGATCCAGACGAACGAGCAATCGCACAGTCGGTAGCACCAGGTCACGTCGATGTTGTGCAAAGAGTGTTGAGATTCTTGCACGATCGTGAACTACCCGAGTTGCATTTCGAGTTCTGCTCCCAACTAATTGAACTCAATCCAGACTCAGACATGGCTCTCAATTGCTACCAGTCGCTCGTCGATGAAGATCAATTTGAAGAGGAGAGCAAATTCAAATTACTGTCGCTTATTGGGGATGCCAATGTAAGGCGTCTCTACTACGATGACGTCGAGCAATTCGTCGACTTCGAACTTTGCTCTGACCCAGCGAGCTACAGATTCTATCAAGACATCGACTTGATCTCCTCAAGCACCATAGTTGATGATGCTTCTTTGACTTCGATCGATTTCGAGGTTATGGAAGATCGCGTCCAGTTTACAGGAGAGGGACATCTTGAATGTACTCTGGTATACGGCGGGATAGGAGGCGGCGCTCCGAGCTTTCCTTTATCGGTCGAAGGTTATATTGATTCGGACGGAATCCATATTGAAGATGCGACAACAGACACTCGGTCGTTCTACGAAGACGGGGACGCGGATTCTGACGACGACGAGGACCTGGATGAAGGCCCGGATGAAAACCCGGATTAATGCGCCGATGAGGCATGGATAGAATTGGCTAAGCACTTGAGTAGATGGATCGACCGCGAATCTCCCGCAAGGCCGGTTCTTTTGGTGAGCAATCGACCGGTTTCCTTAGTGCACGCCGACTATGAAATGCAGGTTGCCTGTTGGGACGACCTCGGCGTGAGCTATCCCGTTGAGGACTTCGGCGAATTTGTCTTTGATATTCATGATTCCCTTCAGACCGAAGACTTCTCTGGATTTATTTCAGCGTTCACATTCGATCGAATGCAAAGGCTCTTGGCGATAGACTCGCACTTCGTTTTACTGGGCAACCCAACCAAGTTTACGCCACTGTCGAAGGAGTGCGAGGATCACGACGGCAACACTTCCATTTCTGCGTGGCAACTATTCGAATGGTTTAGGGTCAAGCCGATTTACCGATCAGTGCGTTCCAAAAAACTTGAACTCGATGAGACTGCAACAGCTCTGGGAAACTTAGCTGAGGCGCTTTCGCCAGTGGATGAGGTTATTGAAAGCATCGAATATCACCATCACGCGGACATCGACAGATACTCATCGCAAGGGCACCTTTCGATTTCCTCGCTGATTTACAACGGGACCAGAAGCACCGTTATCGGTGTCGTGTCGCTCTTAAGGTCCAACAGTGACGAATATGATCCGTTTAACGAGCGGCCCAAAACGATCTGGGAGCCAAACGGAACGATTTCGCTTCTGCCAAGCCTCCCAATGGAATCGTCAGCCGGTTTTACCGCGTTGATTGACCACCTTTTTGCCGGGGCAAAATTGACGGCTCCTGCAGCTACAAGTGACCAACCAGCTTGGGCCTCGGCATTAATGACTCCAAAAGAAGAACAGTTGCGTCTTGCGGCAGCCCGGATTCAAGTTTCAATTGACGAACTGGACGGAGAGCGCCGGAACTTAGTCGACCAAGCTGACTATTCTCGATGGCCTATCGAACTCCTATATCAGACCGGCACTGCGTTTGCCAAAGCAGCAAGCCGCGCTCTCTCCGAGTTAGGACTTGAGGTCGAAGAGTTGTTCGAAGGCGTGAAGACCGATGCTGTCGCAATATTGTCCGGGAGCGAGAAGCGGTTCTTGGCAATCGAATATAAAGGACTGAAGCGGAATTCGGTCGATGCTAAGGACCTGAGACAGGCCGCCGAATGGGCTCTGCGAACAAAACAAGACAGGAGCACAAAGAGGGTTAAAGGTGTAGTGATCGCAAACTGCAGCCGCTTGTCACCGCTTGCCGGGAGAGCACAGTACTCACCAGATGACGTCAACAAGACTGCCAAAGTATGCAGCATAGCAATCCTCCGCGCCGAAGATCTCTATCTCCTCTACTTGCACGCGAAGGGTAAAAAGCGGCTGTTGAATCGAGTGTGGAATTCGCTTTGGAACGATGACGGCGATATCGATATTAAGACCATCTTGCAGGCCGAAATTGAAAGGTGACAGATCGGGAATTGCGCAATCCTATTTGATATCAGGCCGTTCGCTGCTTGAGGCGATTTGCAGATCAGTTGCGGTAATTTGACCTCAAGGAACCGCTGAATGCCAGAAAAAGCTTACGAAACAGCTTGTCGAAAACTCGATATTGTGGAGGCTGCGGCCTCGAAGGCCGAGGGCCTTTTGGCTGAAGTAGAGTCGCTTGGCGATCGGCGAAAGCTATATGTAAGTGCCCAGCCGGCTTTTGACGCCAAGGTAAGGGAGTGCCGGTCTCTCTTCGAGTCCCTCCTTACCGTAGACGGTGGAAAATCAGACAAGAGCGTCTTGCAGGCCATCGGCCGACCCGTCTGCGGTGATGGCATCGCAACGGCCGACGGCAATTCCAGCCCTCCAGCCAAGTTCCTAAAGGAATTTCGAGATCGCATTAACTCCAAGCGACTCGAAGCACTTCGAGTTCCGCTAATTGACCTGATCGCAAGTGTGGATTCCAGCCTGGGCAAGCTTGCTTGCCACGAAGTCGATAAGGCCAACCGGACCAAGAAGGTTGAGGACCCCGAACTCGAAGCGCTAAGGTTAATTGTTCCGGAAATGGACGCCTTGCTCGGCACCAATGTAGCTCGACCACCTCGGTGGTCAGATCTGAAACGACATTTGAGTTTTGGCCAGTTCGGTGATCTTGATGAAATCATCACCTGGGATTGGCCAGAGGCGAAGCAGGGACTTCGCGAAACCTTTGGGATCATGCAAGCTCTACCCGAATTGGAGCTTGTCGACCTAGATGACCTCCTCGTTGATCGACCTTCCTTCAAAAAGGCTACTCGACTTCATTGGGATCGACTGTCGGCTGAGGACTTCGAGAGGCTTGTGTTTTCGCTGTTCTTAGGTGAGTCGGCATATGAAAACCCAGAATGGGTGACCAAGACCACAGCCGCCGACCGCGGGCGCGATATTTCGGTCAACTGGGTTCACACAGATCCACTGTTGGGAACGGTTCGGAAACGTATTATCATCCAGTGCAAGCACTGGCGTGACAGGTCGATAGGCGTCCATGACATAGCAACGCTTCGCGAGCAAATGAAGCTATGGCAGCCTCCTAGGGTTGACTTTTTGATCTTAGCGACTTCAGGTCGCTTCTCCACCGACCTCGTGGACTATGTAGAGCAGCACAATCAAGGCGAGAGTCCCCTTCACATAGTGCTTTGGCCCGATAGCCGTCTCGAAGTCATTCTCTCAACCAAGCAGCATCTAATTGCAGAGTATCCGTTGCAATAGCAGCTGACCGAGAGTGGATTCTCTCGATTCGTGCCTAAGCTGCCATGTATGACACCAACTCATTGATGGCCGTGATGCGCCGACAAAACACGCCCGTGACATCGATGATGTTCTCAAGGTCGAATTCGCATGTCCGGATATTTCCCTGTCCCTCCCCGTTCGCGGTCTTCCAAAGGACCGAGCAAAAGTAGTCGAACGTAAGCGAACGCTTTACACTTGTGCTTCCGATCTCAAGACCAGTGAATGCGATGCGGAAGTAGAGCCCACTGCTCACCACCCGAGACCCGGCGATAAAGGCGGCGACCTCCGCACTGTAGGCCAACATCATCGATTGAACGTGCTTCTGATCCGCCGCTTTCTTCTCCGAAACACCGCCCGGACCGACATCGATAGGGTTCTGTCTCCAAATGAACTCCCACCGATCGGCAACCTGTAAGTCGGTCTTGTACTGATTGATCGGCATTGTCGGTATGTTGTCGAGCGCAGCCATCGAAGCTGCCCAAGAGATCGATACGTCGCCAGGCATCACCTCGAACGACGGATTCATCTTCATTCCGCCGACCATTGTATGTGTCACGGCGGCTGAACCCCCGATATTAAGCCCGGAATAGATCACCGAATAGGTCGGAACAGCGATGCCGTTCTCATCGGTGATCGAGTATGGGCCTCCGTTTGCGCCTGACACGAGCGCAGTAGCCCGCGGCCCGCCGAGAGCACGAAACGCCGTCTGAAATGCCGCTGCCGTCGCGTCGTAGGCAATTGGCGTCGTCTGTTGATTGTCGGCAACCACGATGAACGTGCCTGCCGTCGCATCGGTCAAGGTCACAGTCTGAACATCGTTCTGACCTGCGCTAGCCACGATCGGGGCACCTTCGCTATCCTCATCCTGAATCTCCTTGGCAATTGCCGACGCCTCGAACGTCAGGGCCTTGTCCCTTTCCGTCCCAATCTTATATCCAATGAACGTCAGCCCATTGACCTTCTGCACACGGTCTCCCGCCGAAGCCGGAAACTCAACGGTATACGTCTGCGGCGTGTCCGCATTGAAGATCGACGACTCCCAAACGTGCTGATAGACGCCGGCAACCGGATCTCCGCCTGGCGAATAGGGTCCCTCAATCGGCAATCCCTCGACTGCGGAAAACACGTACCCGCAATCGATGTAGTCAAAGATCCCCTTCATCGAGACCTTCGAGGTCTCTTTAACCAGATTGCTCCTGACGTTGTACTTAAGACCCTGTGTTCCAGTCGTCGACTTGTCCTGTTCCGGCGCCGGATCAAACGACTCGATGTTCACGAACATGCGCGTCGCCGCCGCATTGACGCCGAATCCTCCCGACTCAATGCCGAACTGAGGTTTGACGAGGCTAAGTAGGGGTGCTCCCATAGTTGCTTCTCCAGAAGCGATCGAATCCGACTACTGGATCCGAAGCTGGTATTGATGGCCGACCATCACGTTGAACCCGCCCTGGGCCGGCTCAACCATCTGGTAAGCGAACTGCTGAAATGCGGCGAATTGAAAAGAACGACCGCCTGGCAAAGCAACCGACTCGTTTCGTGCGTCGAGCAAACTCACGAGCCTAAGCGAACCGTCTTCGAGATGCCCATTCGAACCGCCAACCTTGTCGATGAACCCGCCGTGCTGCCGATCGAGCATGCACACGATGTAGGTCGGCTGGGACTCCGCCCGTCCCGCCCGACCGTCTTGCCTCTTGACATCGCGCCCGGGCGCTTGCAACCACCACCGAACGCACGGAAAACAGAGTTGCCAATCAACCGGTGATGTGGTTGGGTCATTCCCAACGTTGTTGCTGATCAACGAATGGTAGGGCTGTCCATCCGATCCATTCGCCATGTCACCAAACGCATAGCTCGCCGACGGCTGCCATGCCTCATTGACTACTTGGTCCGGATCGTTCGACCAAAACCCACCCGGCGCATAGATCTGAAGAAAGGGATCGACCGACAAGACCCCAAACAGCCACCGATCGACATCGGTAACAAGAAACGGTTGGCCCGCCGCCATGGGTCAAATTCGATCCAACACGGCCGGGATCGCCTCGACGTGCCGAACAGCCGCCTCTTCACCGATAACGGATGCCGGCCCAAGAAACGGCCGAGGAGCCATCTTCGAAGTGCCAAGCTCGAGATAAACCCCGTACTCCGCCGCCACCGCGGCCTCCGCCCCGATACCTGCAATATCGGGATCAAGATTGACCTGAATCGAATCGTGCAGCACCTCAAACTGATTAACCGGCGCCTCCCCCGGCGCCGAAGACCGATTCGGTAGACGCGAATACTTCTGCCCAGACCCAACTTGCTCCGCAATCTGCCCCCGAGCATCCTCGATAGTGGCCTCGGCTCCGACAACACACGCCAACCGAGCCTGTTCTGCGATGGCCATTTCGAATTGGTCGAACCGATTGAGCCGAAGCGAAGAAGACGCATTTAGCATGGAGTTTCCTCGGACCTCATCTAGAGGGGCTGTTGAAGCGTCAACCACTGAGCTTCAATTTCAGTCGGGCTCACCTCACTCGATCTTGTCAAGTGATTCGCTTGACAAACAGGTTTGTCATGTATTACGCTTGACAAGTGGCGACTGATGGATCCTCGGTCAAGTACATAGCCCTCATTGGCGATATTGTCGGTTCAAAACAAATTGAGAACCGACGCGAAGTTCAGGCCTGGCTGGAGCAACAGATGGAGGAGCTCAACGTGCGGTTTTCCAACTCGCTCGTTGCGAAATTTACCGTAACCCTTGGTGACGAGTTTCAAGGATTGCTTAGTGATCCCAAACCGATCCACGACATCCTTTGGCATCTTGAGAGTGACCCCATGGCGACCTTGCGGTTCGGTATCGGCGTTGGAACGGTCGTCACGCCAATAAAGCAGTCGGCAATAGGTGCCGACGGCCCGGCTTGGCACCGTGCTAGACGAGCAATCGAGGAAGCGCGCGATAAAGAATTGACTGGTGGAGTTTTCTCGGGATTTGGCGATGCAGGGGACCTCGCTCTTACGGCAACCGCCTGGTCGTTGCGTGACGCCCGCTCAAAACTTCTACCGGATCAGCGAAGCATTCTTGGCGAGCTTTTGAAGGGAAAACGACAGATAGATGCATCAAAGGATCTGAATGTAAGTCGTCAGCTTGTAAACTGGACCATAACGAGCCGAAATCTCCCGCTATATCTGATGCAGAGGCAGTCAATGGAAGCTATGTGTACGCACTTCTTTAGCCTCTGAACATGGACCTCACCAAACTTCCAAACGTCTTGTGGCTTCAGGCCTTTCTACTCTGGTCTGTCGTAGAGTACGTTTTGGCGCCCTGCGTCAACGATTGGACGCTTCGACGGAAACAGCTGTGCAGGCTGCTGATTTACCTAGTTGCGTGTATGGTCTTTCCATCGGGCGCGGCGATCAGCGTTCATATATGGCTTTTCCTGTCTTTGACGGTACCGACCGCGATCATCGCAGCGATCAATCCTAAGCTGGTTCACAAAGACGATCCTGCATCTGAAACCAACAAGGCCAAGAAGGCCCCTGTTTCTTGGATTGCCGAAGCAGAGGTCCTAAAGATTGCACTCGTTTCCTTCTGTTCTTGGGCAGCCCTGAATACATTGTCGGCGAAAGCCCCCATAAACCTGATTCCCCTTCCAATTCCGCGAGCAAATTTCATCGCCGGCTTACTAATTGGTATTTCGTTGCTGCTGGTCTCCGAAGGTGGAACTGTAATAGTTCGCGGTGTGCTTGATAAAGGCGGACTGTACCCTAAACCTAAAGTGGATCCAGTTGCACCGGCCACTGGTGGAGATCCTGCGCCAGCGCCCGTGGTCGTAGACGAAAAGAAGTACAATGCGGGCCGCCTGATTGGGATCTTTGAACGCTGGGCAATTGTCGTCTTCGTTATTTCCGGCGAGTACTCTGCATTCGGCTTTTTGTTTGCCGGAAAGGGCTTGATCAGGTCCAAGGAATTCGAAACTCGTGATTTCGCCGAATACTTTCTTCTAGGAAGTTTTTCAAGTACCGCAGTGGCAGTGTGCGTCGGCCTAATTCTTCGAGCCGCACTTGTATCGCTGGGTTTTCAAATTGCCACCAAGGGAAGCTAGCTGTCAAGCATTCTACTTGACAAAGTCGATTGTCAAGTAGAATACTTGACACGCGAGCTTTTGATCCTGCGATAATTCGGCGAGGCATATTTGAATATGGCAAGGCAGCACCGACTAATCTGCGATACCAACATTTGGTATGACCTATACGCGGGCACCATCACTTGGAAAGAACTGACCAAATGGGGCGGCAGACCCTGTATTGCTCCGTTCTCAATCGCCGAGATCGTTGGAGGCTTGTCCCTTCGGGAATATCTGCATCGGAAGGAAGTTTGCAAGGCGATCCTTGCTGCCGGCCCTACGCTTCTGCCAGACGAAGAGGCGCTCGTATCAGGCGGATCCGTCCAACCGGAATGGGAAATGGCCTTGCAGGCTGTCGTTAAAAGCGATTCATACCGGGAGGATGTCATGCAACTCTATCTTGGAAAAGATGTCGTTGACTTCAATATCGTCAAGTTTCTGAACGCTTGGAGGAGGTCACATGAAGTGGCATGGATGCGCGGCGTCGCAAGGGCCGTCGCTGCAACATGCCCCGCAGACATCAGCGTCAAATACTTGAATGCAATGGCTAACCCCAATTTGAGATTCCCTCCCACTCTCAAAGTATCAACGACCACAATGAATACATACCTGAGCACGCAGGAGTCAATTGGAGCCTTTGATCAGGCGATGCAGATGCGATTTGCGGGATTGGCCAAGTTCGAGGAAATTGAGTGCTATCTAGCAGTGTATAAACGCTATCTCACCGACCTGGTCTGCAAGCCAAAAAAGCCACTACCCAACGACCACCTTGACCACCAGTTATTCATGTATGCAATCGATAATTGGCATATCATTACGACGCGAGATACCGTTTGGCAACAGTATGTGGAGGAAGCAGGATTCGCTCACCGCCTCCGGAAGCTCTGAATACTAGCCCTGATGGAACCGATTAACTACGTCAATGGCCAGTTAGATAGTCTTGTCGTTTGGACAACTAACCAATGGGCCGTTAACCAGCGCAGAGACTGCGAATTACCCGGCTACCTAATTGTAGGAGCTAAGGACAAAAATGCTTCAAATTTCACCGACCTAAGCACCGAAGCATGGGCCGAATTGGGACCCGTGCTGGCGAAGGTCACCAGCGCTCCGCAATCGTACTTTGCCCCAAGAAGCATTTACATTGGACGGTATGGTCACGCATCTGGGTTCTCGGTTCATTTCCACGTCGTAACAGTTCATCCATGGATTGCTGAGGCGGCAGCGGACATACACGGGGAACTTGATGGTCCAGAAATGATGCTATACGTTTCTGAGTCGTTTACGGACAGAGACGAGAATGCCGTCTTGGAATCGGAATTTCCTAGGAAAACCCTAGAAGACCTCCGCGAATCGTTTGGTTATTAATCTGGAGCCTTGACTTGAGTACCTGGGTGAATTACCTCAACGGTGCCAGCTTCCGTTTTGACTACTACTCCATCGTGTGAAATCACCGCTTCCGATCGCTGTGACACGCTTGCGGGAATCGGCACAGAAGCGTTTGATGCGGATGTAGTCTCAACCTCTAAGAAGATGCCCGCCTTAACAAAGTCCTCATACGTTCCGCCGAAGCTGCTCGGATCAACCTGCAGAACCGTGCCGGCAGCAATCGCCTTCCCTTGATGGCCGAAATTCCTAAGTGCTTTGATCGTCGTCATTTAGTGCACCAACTTGCAGTCGAGGATGATTTGAACCGCATTCGCGTTCGAATCGTTGACGCCTTGAACTTCATAGACCGGGCCGCCAACCAACGCAATGCGGTGCTTCGTAGTTACCGGCGTGCCAAGCGGCAGCGCACATTTGTATCGAGAGATCTGCTGCGCCACCCCAGCCTCATCGGAGGTAACCGTGAAGATCTTGTCGCGCCAGATCAAACATTTGAACGGCCCGCCTGCGATCGGATGCCAGACGGAGTTGGCTGCATTCCGTCCGCCGGCAGAGTTCAACCCTGCACCGGAGTTCGAGAGGATGTTGCACGTCTGGGTCATCGCCCCAACGGCAACCGCCGTCATCCGCGCCAACGTCCGAGGAATCCCCATCAGTACGAACCCCAAACGCCAAAATCCCGACGCTTGGGTCCACTAAGCGCAAACGTCGTCAAGGCTGGTGCCTTTGTCGTAACGAAGCTGATCAAGGCGAGGCATTGAGCCGCCTCTGCCTCCCACCGCGCTTTCTCACCGCCACCGGGAGTCGGCGTGGTCCCCCGAGCAATGGTCTCGAGCTTCTCGCTGGTGACGTCGTAGTTAAGTCCACCTGTCGATAGCGGGGTAATCAGACGTGCGCAAACAAGGAGCCCAACGGCCTCATTCAGATTGTCGAGATCGTCGCCTGCTGCGACATCCGCATAAGCCACACCGTAGCCCTGCAGAGTCTTTCGAATGACGCTTGAAATCTCACCGTCCAGCGCGCCACCGGTGACGTCAATCCCCGCAACCGAATCCTGCAGCCGCATCGTGATGAAGCCGTAAATCGCCGGGTACATGTCGCATTACCTACTTGCTCTCGGCGTTTGAATCTGCCGATTTAGTGCCAGAAGCTTTAACGTCATCTCGTTCGGCCGGCAAAGAATCCGGTCCGGGATCTCCTTCTAGGACCTGATGAAGGGCCAACTTTGGATCGTCACGGCAGGTGACCTCGACAATCTCCAAACTTCGCTCATTCCGAATAGCTGGACTCATCTGCGACTCGCCCAACAAGCGATATGCCTTGCCGTCGAATGCGATTCCACCGCGTCGAAAGGGCGCCCCAGATCGGCTACGCACGGCATACATTAGCCGGCCCCCGTGCTACCGTAAGCTGTCTGCCAGAGCCCGTAACCCTGGACATACCGACCGCGGACGAAGATGTTGTACTTACCCCGCAACCGTGCGCCCGGCTCGATCATGTCGGTCTCAAAGGTGATCGGCACGTCCGAACGGTTCTGCATCAGGATTGGCTTGATGACCTTAGTCGTGTCAAGCAGCATCCAGTAGTTTGCATAGGGCCCCGTCAAATAGGGCGACACGTGAATCCGATATCGCCCCTTGAAGTAGTTGTTATACGGTGTGTACGCCGTCGCGCCAGCCCCAACAGCGCCGTCGCCCGGCACGTGAACGATAACCTCCGAACCCAATAGATCGGCGCCCATCCGTGCTTGCGACGGCCCGACAACCAACAGGTTTGGCTTGATGGCGAGAGGCTTATTCTTGTCGTCCCGATAAGCCATCATCGTGGCTTCGGCGGTCGTCAAGGCCGCGTCGCTAAGTACAGCAGTCGAGATATTGGACTGCACCGGTGATAGTCCCTGCTGATGCTCGGCATCAAAGAAGTATTGACCGTCGTAGCACACGGTTGTGAAGCCGAGTGGCAAACCTGTGTAGGCCAGTTCATCCCAGTGCCGTACTGGCTCGCCGCCAAGCTCCTGTCCGCGAAGTCCGAGCAGACCGTACTGTTCGTCTTCAATGGCCTTTCGGTCGACCACCAAATCGGCAACCCAAGTCTTGTCCGAGAGCTGGTAAGTGCTTTCGAACACTCCCTGCTCGATCGCTCGGTCCTTCCATTCCTCCATAACCGCGCCACGGCCAAGCCATGCATAGTTCTGGGTTGGAAGGGTGGTTGGCACCTCCGTGGCAATGAGCTTCCAATCGGCGTCTTCCTGACGCTTGATATAGGCCTGATCGAACTCGGTCTTGATCCCGGCCAAGGTAAGTTCGAGGATGTCGCTTGTTACAACTGGCAATTTCTCAATCTCCTATTTGCGTTGGCGCCCACGAAAAAGCCCAAGACTCGCTGTAGAGTCTTGGGCCTGCTCGCCGCCTGTAGTTTTGGCCGGTCTCTTAATTGACCGCAAGGTCAATGCGAACCCGAACCGAAGTCGCCGTGTGGTATTCGACGACCTGGCCGACTTCCTGATTATTCAAGGCTGTGAAGGTCACGTCCGAATCATCGGCGGCATAAACCGGCTGCCCCACGCTAGCCTGAGTCGCATCTGTAGTGGCAAAGTCGTAGGTACCGGTCTTCTCGATCCGGATGATCAACGCCCCTGCCGCACCTGCGCTGTTGTTCTTGGATTCGTAAGCGACCCCAAGGAACTTATCCGTCGCCGTTCCAGATCGAGCCGGATAGGCATAACCGTCGTCTCGCGTGGTAACAAGCGTGCCTGCCCAAATGGTCGTGTTGGCCCCAACCGGGTACCAAACGACATCGCTTTCCTTTCGGTTGGACTGAAGCGGTGCTGTTGCAGCGGCCATGTCTTACGTGGCCTCCTTGTTTGCCAAGTAGTTCCGAGCGAATGCATCTTGGGTTTCCGCCGTTGTCGCACCCATCCTTCGACCGATCTCCTGCTGTTCTGAATTGAGCCGCTCCCACGGCCTCTTGTCACCCTTCCCAGCCTCAACAACGTCGACCGCGACAGCACCAGTTGGAGCTGTCTGACGTTTTGCCGGACCATCCTTGGATGTACCGAACTTCGCATCCGCCTCAGCCCGCCAAGCTTCACGCATGGTCTTCACGGTCGCAGCCGGCAAATCTGCGACCGCCGCGCTGATGGTCAGCCCCAAATCTCCATAGGCGCGCGTCGCTTCCGCGCAAGCATCGGCTCGCAAATCGATCAGATACTGATCCCCAAGTTGCTTGGCCGCCATAACACGGTCAAGGTCGGCGGTAGTCCGGATGGCGTAAGACTCAAGCGCCGAAAGTAAAGGATTTTCCGCTGCTCGTTGCGAGACTTCGGCATCCACTTGCCTCGCCATAATCGCCGCCATTTCCTCCGGCTCCTCGGAGCTTGAACCTTCGACGGCCCTCGCCATCCTTCCCAGACCAAATCCGGTGAGGGCGCGAACAAGAATGTTCTTCATCTGCTTGTTTTCTCCCGGTCCCGTATCTGGGACCTGTGTCTTGCCCGCGCCGCTTCGGCCGGTGCGTCCGCTTTCGGCGGAATTCGCTAAGGTGGGTTCGTCTCCCAACAGTTCGTGGAAGGCCTGTCGGAACTGTTCGAGCTCATCGTCCGTGAGCTGGCCAAGTAACGAAAGGCCCTTGGCAAACCCAGCCCCAGGAACCGCTCCATCGTAAACCCCAGAGACCTCGCTCAAGTCATAGTCGTCAATTGTGTAAGTGGCCTTGCCAGAGCCAACCCCGCGCAACCGTTGGGCGGTTTGCTGCTCCTCGGTCATTTCGCGGGTCGTGCCGGCAATGTGGTCGCAGCTTCGATAATCTCCGCCGCAAACATCGCAGAGCACGCGCCCATTCTCACCTGCCAGCAACCCAACGCTAACATCGAACAGCGACCCGCCATTGATCATCTCCTCCAAGTGATCAGTGGTTGGGCCAGAATCTCCGTTTGGCTTAATCCCGCAGAGCATATACATTCCCAGGACCGCGCGCTCAACGACGCTGCCGGACTCATCCTGGTAAGCCTCATACCGTCCTGCAAAGGTCTTTCCGAAAGGGAACTCCCCCGGTGTCGAAATCGAGCCTGTTCGATGGCTGTTCATAAACGCCACTCCCGCTTGACCGCCTGTCGCGATATTTACAAGGGTAGAGGTGGCAAAGAAAGCGTGCCGATCCGGAATAAGGGCGTTACTCGCCGCTTCGAGGTAGTGAATGTAGACTTGGTGGCGGGATAACAGGCTGGCGCCGTCCGGCAGTCGAGCGTTGATAGCTGCCATCGCGTCATCGTCGGTTGAAGGCAAGTCCCCAGCCTGAGATACAAACACGCTGGCGGGAGCTGAATAAGAACCCAGGAATCGAATCGGTGCGCCCTCTACCTTTCCCCGGGCGCTGACTAGCCGATTGCGACGACGACACTTCTCCCTATCGAAACCGTCAATCATGGTTTGGAGTCCTCGCCTTCTTCGACCTCATTGTCTGGTCCAGTCGGCTTATTGCCTTTCGACTTGCCACCTGGGTTGCTCTCGCCTGAAGACTCAGAACCGGTTTCCACAGCCGGTGCAGTTCCGTAGGCTCCTGGCATGGGCGGTGCCACCGGACCGCTGCCTGTGATCGCAATGGACGCTTCGTCATTGGATACCCAGCCCAGTTGGACCTTTCTAACTTCGTTCTGGATGCGTAATCCTTCAGCTTGAGCTTCGATCATGCCATCGGTTGTCCGGATCGGCTTGACCTTCGCAATCGCCTTTAGGTTAAGACCCAAAAGTCTAAGGTGAAGCTGAGCGCACCTACACAAAACGTTGACCACGATACTCCTCATGGACTCCAACCCTGCCGCATAGATGGCCCATTCGACCGTCGTGTAAGTCTGCGTGCTTCCATCGTTAATGCCCATGAGTGTTGGCAAGGTCTTCAGCGATTGCACGATTCGCTGGCGAAGGTATTCGATTGCCGGTGCCAGTGCCCGAAATGCCGATGCCGACTCCAGCATCTTCAGGTCGCCCGCCGCGTCATAGAAAATGTTGTCGCTCGCTTTGAGCTTTTCAACTGCGGCTACCACGTCCGCCACTCGCTCATTGACCCAACGAGTAGCCGCATAGTCGCCTTCCAAGTCACGAAGGCCCATGACGTCGGTCGCGATCTTGTACAGCTCTTGGTAGTTCTGCCCCAGCGCCATTCGCGGCCAGGCGCCGTTATGGATCGAATCCCGAAGGTCCTCGATCATGGCTAGATCAGCAAGGCACTCGAACGCTGCCGTGGCGTAAGGTGCACGGCCATACGGTTCGTCAACCCATTGGTCTACCGATCGCCAAAAGAACGTATCCCGGCTCAGAACCGTGTAACCCTGAAACGTCTGCTTCGGTTGCTTGATGAGCAGCTGCCTTTGTAACGGCAGTATCTCGGTGGTGTCGAAATCGCGATGGAAGAACACCGTCAACGAATCCACGGGCCAGACGCAATGAACCCCTTTCATTCTTGGCCCAGGTTGAGCTTCGGTGCATACCAGCCCTGTCAATAGCGCTTGTTGAATAAGCTGGGTCATTAACCCAGTTAGGCCACCGATTTCTTCCGGCAGCGACTCCCACAAAGTCTCTATGGCAGCCGTTCCAGCCGGGTCGAGGACCTCGCCAGACGACGGCGAACCGGGCGTTGCAGCGATAATCTGGGTATCCCCTTCGGTCGTCGTCAATCGCAATGCGTTCCAAAGCGCAAGTCCGACCGAAGGATGGACATCTGGCAAAAGCGAGAGTAGGCGGAGCGGACTCTCCCTGCCAAACCGCCAAAACTCGTGCCTACCTTCCTCTCCGTCCGCAAATCGCCGCCCACTAATAAACCGGCGAGGGATGACGCCAAACGGATAGTGGAACGGTTGGGTCTGCCGGGCCGTCCCGTCGCGATTGGGCGCGGCAGTACCCAGCGGAATTCGTAGCATGACCTCCCGTGAAGCTCCTTACGAGTGACCGCGCTGGATACCCATTACTCGCTGCGCCGGCAACGATGTCAGCATCGGCTTTTGCGCGTCGGCCATCATTCCGTAACGGAAATCGTCGTACCAGTCGTCACCGCCGTTTCCCTCGTCATCACAATCGACCTTTAGCACGTCTTCCGGTCTGTGTGGATCGTGGACCAGCGATGGAATGCACTCGATCAACCGGACGCAGGTTTCGAAGATGAACAAACGCGGAGGTATCGGCGGATCAAGTTCGTAATCACCGAACGCCGACAAGATCTCGGCCGCACCGTTGATTCGGTCAATATTTGCCCGCGTGAGTTGGCGACAGTCCGATTACCAGCCCATTTACTCGACACCATCTCCCGGATACCCTGCGCGTG
>Ga0206855_10103_pt1 | contig 26543 bp, 9 predicted proteins | sample Alteio_BWOrgCont_51_FD_152637 | JGI IMG/M metagenome (GOLD analysis project Ga0206855, IMG submission 152637) | Enriched cells from forest soil in Barre Woods Harvard Forest LTER site, Petersham, Massachusetts, United States -... | ecosystem: Environmental > Terrestrial > Soil > Temperate forest >...
CGAGCCCGCCCGAACAGTTGATCCAAGCTATTCGGGACGCCTATACCGGTGGCGCCCCCATGTCCAGCCATATCGCGCGCAAAGTCGTGCAACATTTTCATTTGCTGGGACCGTCAGTGCAGGAGGGCGGAAATCTATCGCCGCGAGAAAGAGAAGTCCTCGATTTATTGGCTTCAGGCTTTATTTACAAAGAAATCGGGAGCAAATTGAACATCGGCGTCGAAACGGTGCGAACACACGTCAAAAACATCTGCCAAAAAATGCATGTGCGCAGCCGGGTTGAAGCCGTGGCCAAGCATCGGTCAGAAGTTTTATAAACCGGATATCAGGGATAAATCAGCCTGAAGAAGACGGTGCCGTTGGTTGGGTTGATCGGGAAGGTTATTTGGTTTGTGAGTGTTGAATTGGGCACCGTTACCCAGTTTGTTCCAAACCCCATGTTCAGCCCATTAGTCTGCGCCTGCAAACTCCAGCCCGTATGGTCTTGCGGCCAGGTGAGTTGGATCTGTCCTTGATTAATCGCTACATTGAAATCTGGTGGGGTCATAGAAACCGGCTGAACGCTCACAGGGGCAGAGTCCGGGCTTTCTCCCGCCATATTGACCGCAGACACCTCAAAATAATATGTCAGCCCATTTGATAAACCTGTATTGGTAAAATTAAGAGCAACTAGGTTTGTCGCAATTTCAGTGTAGATACCATTCAAGCTGTTGGAGCGTTTTACGTTATAGCTGGTGGCATTGCCGGAAGAATTCCAAGTCAAGATAGCCTGGCCGTTGCCGGCGGTCGCGACCAGCCCACTTGGGGTAATCGCCACTGCCGTCCCCAACGGTCCCATGGCATAGTTGTTGGCAATGTCGCCGGCCGTTAAGATACCGCTCTCAGCCCGGGTACAAGCAATGTAACCTTGAAAGGGATCGTTGCCTCCATTGACTCCCGTCCCGCCGATGGCCGAACCGACCTGCATCAACGTTTGCGCTGTCGCAATGGGAGTTCCAATGTCATGAGTGACATTAAGGCTGCCGTCCAGGTAGGCCAACAAGTTGGTGCCGTCATAAGTAACAGTCACATAGTGCCACGTGTTGCTGGTAGGCGTCGTCGCCCACGCGGTGTCGAGCGATCCAAAGTCGCCTGAAATGACACCGTGGCCGCTGGTATCAAAATCGTATTCCCTTGAGTTCATGGGCGATGAAGAGCCACCTTGATATCCATAATTCAGGTAGCAACTGGTTTGGGCCACGTTTACGGGATAAATCCAGACTTCAACCGATGACGGGCTATTACTGACGATTTCCAAAGGCGCCTTTGAAGACGATTGCACCGAGTTATTGCCATTCTGATTCACAAACAGGGCCTTAATGGTGCTGGAACCATAGGCGAGGCTGGCCACATTCAAATTTCCGCCACCGATCGTTGAAAAATTGCCGACGCTGTTGGCATTGCTGGTTTGATTCGTCCACACTTTGGAACTTGAGTTCAGGTTCACTGATTGAACGTTGGCGATCAAATCTCCTTCCCATTTTACCGCGACGTTGACCCCGGGTGTAACCATCACTTGTAGCGAATTTGTGCTTTGACCCCAAACATTCAAAGCGGAAACTACATAATAATAAGTCGTGCCGTTGGTGAGGCCGGTATCAAGATAACTCGTGCTGGTCAGACCGGTGCTTCTCGTCGTATATGGCCCGCCGCTGACGGTAGAACGTTGAAGGCTGTACCCGCTCGCTCCGGTGACCTGATTCCAGGACAGGGCCGCTTGCCCAACGCCAGCTTCGGCCATCAGGCCTGTCGGCGTGGACGGAAGCGATTCAACCAAATTATTTGTGAAACTGGAGGGGCTTACGGTTAATTGGGAGACAGCTCCATTTGTTAAAATGAGCCTGACAGACGAATTGCCGGGTGCATTGAGTTTGAAATCCACGTTCCAGGCTGGTGGCCAGGAAGGGAGGAGAAGGATGTTAGTTCCGACACATTGCATCAGCATGAATTGCAAGGCGCTCATGGCCGCGCCGCCGGTATCCTCGGTTGGCACGTAGTCATTTCGAGTGTTCCAAAATGCCTGGAAACGGCATGCCGGGTAGGTGTCGTTGAAGTTATTGATGACGTCAGTTTGGGCGGCGCCGGTCATGCCCACCAACGCCTCTTCAATGGGATCCTGGCTCCAATCATACTTGTAGGTCTGGACGGTCCGGTTAACGAAGGTGGCCAAACCGATGTTGTAATTCGTAAGGCCCAATCCATAAAGCCGATAAGGAAAAATGCAATAGCATTCCGGATTTTCAGAATTCTCAGGAGGTCCATACGTCTGCGCCGGTTTGACATAACTGCCGGTGGGATCCATGGGCAACGATGGCAGGCTAGCATAACAGTTGGTCCATTCATTGATCAAAGCAGGCGTCGTCAGATTAGCCGGCAAAGCCACCAATTGCTGGATGTCAGACATTAAACCTGAAATGTAATCAGTCGAATTGGTACAACCCCAATACATCTCGCAGGCATTGGCCGGATAAAAGAAATATTTTCCATTTTTTTTGGACCAATGGTCTTCAAAAAAACGGATGGCCTGAGTGGCAAAAGGGACGATGTAATTCGTGGCAAAGGCGTTGTCCTGTGTATAACTATAATAGGCCAGCATCATCGCCAGAGTTTCTAGGCCTCCTTGATAATGGTATTTGATATACGAGTCACCACAGGTGGTCCCACTGCTGTTGTTCCAGCCCCAATCATCTCCATAGTAAAGCCCGCAAATGTTGAAGGTTTCCGGAAAAAACGCACCGGCGTGGCCATAATATCTCTCGGTTGCCACCATCTGCAACGGCAGCATGTTGGTATAGATATTGAAAAAAGGCATCATCATGTCGAAATCTCCCGTCGCCAGCATGGGCCAATACAGCAGCCGCGCATTCTGGTTCCAGCATCCCGGACCCCATGCCCGGTAATCGCCGTTTTCTCCGTTGTTATCAAAGGTAAAAGTGCCGCCGTTGAATTTAATCGGATAGGCACCTCGTCCCTGGCAGGCTTCGACGTACCGCTGTTCCAGATAGCCCGAGGTCACGTTGGTTGCATTGGCATCACCACTGACAAATATCCAGCTCCGGTTCCAAAACGCGTCCCACCAGGCGTAATGATTGGTCCGTGCCGTCGTTTCCGGCGTCGCCGCCACTTGCGCGACCAGATTGTTCATTTGGTTTTGCCAGGCACTTTCGCTGTTGGTTTGAGCGGTGTAGGAGAAAATGGAAACCAGAAAATTTGTGCCGGATGGAGACTGCAATTCCTGGCTGGTCACTACGCTAAAATTGGTAGCCAGAATGATCGCGCCGAAAATGCGGTTGGTCCATGGATCACTGTAACTGCTCGCGTAGAGTTTCAAATTCTCGGCGTTGAACAGGGTGCCAAAATATGAACGGGCATTCTGGTGATACCACATCAGCCGGTCCGGCAAACTTACGGCCTGGTCGGCGCTTTCTGAAGGAGCTGGTGTTGCCCCAACCACTCCCCGGAAGCTGTCGGAATTGGTGCTGTTTATTGGCAACGTGGTCGTGCGCCAAATTTCGTTCGAACAGTTCATGCTGAAATTTTGCTGGCCGCTGGCTAAAACTCGAATCACCGGTTGGTTGGCGTCCGCATAGATCTGCAGAAAAACCTGAGAACCGCTTTGGCCTGCCGTGATATCTATTTCCCCATTATAAAAATTGAGGGTCTGGCTAAAAGGCGAACCTGAAGCAAAAGGATTGGGGGAAAAACGCAAACGTACTCGACCGATTTTCAACAATCTTGTGCCCTCGCTCCAGGTGTCGGATTTGCCCAGATACATCACCAGATCGCCGCCATTGTTTTCCACCCAGACGTTGGCCGTAATATCTCCATTGCCAATGGGCATGGATCCAGGCGAGCCATTGGTACTGGGAGTGGTCCATGTTACGTTGTAGGTATTTAATTCATTCAATACATTCGGGGGCAATGTGCCTGCCAGGATGCCATGGCAAGCCAGCATCAAAAGGCCGAACGAAATGGCAAGTTTCATGGGTAAACCAACCTGAAGAAGACGGTGCCGTTGGCCGGATTAATGGGGAAGGCCATTTGGTTGGTGAGCGTTGACGCCGGCACTGTTACCCAATTTGTCCCAATGCCGGTTTGTATTGAATTCGTCTGCGCCTGCAAACTCCAGCCCGTATGGTCCTGCGGCCAAGTGAGTTGGAGTTGACCTTGATTAAACACCACGTTGAAACTTGGTGGAGTCGTGGATACCGGTTGAACGCTCACAGGAGCAGAGTTCGTACTCTCCCCCGCCATGTTGACAGCAGACACCTCAAAATAATAGGTCACCCCGTTCGTTAAACCAGTATTGGTAAAATTAAGAGCAGCGAGGTTTGTCGCAACTTCGATATAGGTGCCATTGGCGCTGGTGGAGCGTTTTACATTGTAGCTGGCGGCGTTGCCGGAAGAACCCCAGGTCAGGACCGCCTGGCTGTTGCCGGCCGTTGCAGACAGTCCGGCAGGCGTAATCGCTTCAGCCGTCCCGAGCGGTCCTATAGCATAGTTTGCAAGAATGTCCTGCGTCGTTAGCACACCGCTCTCCACTCGTGCCGCGGCGATATACCCTTGGAAAGCGTCCGCGCCCAGATTCGGTCCGTTATTGGCAATCCCTGCACCGACTCCCATCACGGTGGCTGGCGTTTGGAGCGCAGAACTTGGAGTATTGTTGGCGTTCAATTGGCCATCCAGATAGAGCCTGACTGTGCTGCCATCGTAGGTCCAGGTCAGGTAATGCCACGCCCCCGCCGCGGGCGTCGTCGCCCAGGCCGTATCGTAGCTGCCGAAATCGCCCGAGACGCCGCCACCACAGCAGGGATCACTATAGTTAAATTCCCGATCTTGCTCCGGATGCGAAGAGCCACCCTGGTCGCCATAACTGATCGCACAACTATTCTGTTGATTAACCGCCGTGGCATAAATCCATGCTTCCGCCGAAACCGAATTATTTGCCGCAATTTCCGCAGGGGCTATTCCAAGTGATTGGACGGCGTTGCCAACCTGGTCGTCGACCGCCAGAGTATTAATCATCTGCGAATTCCACGGTATACTGGTCACATTGATCGTCTGGCTGTTAACCGTTGCAAAATTCCCGACGCTGTTCGTGTCACTGGTCCGGTTGGTCCAAACCGTACCGCTGTTGTTCAAATCGCTGGACTGAAGATTCATGATTAAATCACCCTCGAAATGAACGGCATTATATTGCTGCACCAAAGTCGTGATATCACCAATCATGGAAGAACACAGGAGCCCGTTGGTATGGCTGGTGGCCGATAAACCCACCAGAACATTGGTGGCCATGGGGATGGTCACAGCGGTCCCAATACTGGTCCAGTTCAGCCCGTTTGACGAACAAGATGCTGAAAAAGAATTCCCGTTACGCGTCAATTGCACCCAATAGGGAGCTGCCAAAGTAGAATTGGTTGTGCTCGAAGTCGCGCCTCCGTATGCACTGCGCGATTGGAACACGATGCCGTCATTTGGTGTCACAAGGACAGACACCTCCATATCAGCCGGATCCAGAGAATTGCGGAACATCAATCCCGTCTTTGATGCAGGGTTGACGATCTCCTCAGCCGCTACCTGTCCAAGGATAATGGAATTTCCACTGACTGACTGATAGATATAGTGAAACGCGTCGGCGGTGCCGCCGATATCGGCACCCGAAGCTACCAGAGTGAACACGCCGTTATCGTAGCTGTCTCCTCCTTGAGCGGACACTGTCCCAACATCCTGGCTTAACCATGGGGCGGGAATAGGGCTGGGAACGGTAAAGCCCGTGTTGTTAATTCCACCGATGAAATAGTCACCAGTCGTATTGACCAAGCCGGCATAGCCAGAACTGAGATTGCTCACCGTATTGAAATTCAGAACGGCATATCCAGCAACACTGGAACCGAGATCGGGCGGCCCGGCGACAATCCCATTCATGCCCGGGGCGATGATGGTGTTGTATTCGAGTACAATGTTGGTGCTAGTGGAGAAACCGATTCCGTCATATAAGGCATTGACGATCGTATTGGAGGCGATGTAGGCATTTTCGACAGTTCCGACACCCTGGCTGTCGCCGCCATTACCAATCATCATACCCTGCTGTTGCTGGCTGTAACCGTTGCCCCCACATCGCAGAATCGTATTTCCGATCACTTTTGCAGAAACTAAATCTGATCCATTGACGCCGAACCGCATCACTCCGAGTCCCAAATATCGCGCCGTGTCCTGAAGCAAATTATTCGCCACCAGGACATTGGTTCCTCCATAAATTCCGATGCCTTTTCCGCCCCAGGCAGCTACGGCGGTATTATTGACGTATGTGATGTTGCTCATGATGGTGTAGTAATTGGTCGTTGTGCCAAAAACATTTATGTGCACGGAATTGATAGCCATGGCATCATCGCCCGTCCCCCTGACAAAATTATTTGAATAGACCAGGTTCACTCCAAGCCCATTGTCACTTTGCACGTTATTGAAATTGCCGCCGTCCGCCCAGGTGCTCAAAGTCCGGCAATTTTCAGCGATTCCATTGACTCCCGCACACCAGAAAGATGACGTGGTGTGTTGAATCCAGACGTTGTTAACGACCCAGTTGGTGCCGCTGAAATCCACCGCCCCGTCATTATTGGCCCCATCCCGGCTCCAGGAATTGCAATCCAGCAAAACGTTTGAAAGCGTGCAAGAAACGGCATTGATAATATTGCCGACGCCGATGTTATTGTTCACCGGCGTTAGCCGATAAATCGTGCTATACCACGGCCCCGCTCCAGCTATCGTTATTCCTGAAGGATTTAAGCCGCCATTGATGGCACTAACATAATAGGTGCCCGGGGGAATCCATGCAATTTTGCCCTGCGATCGTGCGGCATTGAAACAATTGGCGAAAGCGGATGTATTATCAAAACTTGGATTGTTGGACAAAGCGCCGTAACTGGCGATGGAAAGCGAACCGAGGGGCTGGGTAAACTCGGGCGGGTTCTCCAAATCGACGACATCGATGTAGTAAAACGCGGCAGTATTTGACGAATCCATCTGGAAGCGAATCGTTTGTCCGGGCGTGATGGCAGCGCCCGTTACCAACGCATGTGTGTCATTCCAGAAATCCCGCGGATCGCCATCGGCAGGATTCTTATCTGATTGGCCATTATAATTGGTGCCTTCGTAACAGTAATTCTGCATCGAGTTGACGCTGAAGGCCTGCCGAAACGTGCCGTTAACATACAGGTCTATCGTGTTGCTAATTCCTCCTCCGGTTGGCGCATCCGGAATGCAGGATCTCAGATTGATGGCAGTGATGTTCTGGCCGGTATTATTGGTCCATTGCACATACTGACCGGCCGATGCAAGGGCTACAAAGGCATGTCCTGAGGCTTCAAGCTCCGGGCTTGAATACGGCGTCGTTGGTGGATTTGTCAGATAATATATCGTCGCGCCGCCGCCCAGAAATCCATTCTCCGCTTCATAACTGGTAAAAGATGTCGCGGCGCCAACCGAAGCGCGGACCTCATGGAGAGGCATTATCAAAAAAAGTATCGCAACGAGGTGTACAAACTTCCGCAGACGCATTTTTGGGCAGATAATGTCCATAATATTTCGATACGATTTTTTGCCGTTTAAAGCCGATTGGAGGTGGGGGATGAATGTACGTTGCTGGTTAAATTACAATGATGCTCACTCTAACACATTTTCCTTTTCAATGTTATCCCCGAAAGTGGGGATACCCTTCAGAATACGCTGCTATTACGAAGGTTAACGAGGGAGAGGATTTGGCTATCGTTGCCCGGAAAACCAAAAGAAGTTTATTTTTCAATTACCGCGGGTTTGATGAGCAAGCGCAGATAGACCGTTGTTCCCCTGCCCGGCTCGCTTTCGATAAAACTGCTCCCACCGATACCTTCCAGACGTAATTTTATGTTTTTCAATCCATTACCTGCCACGTGATCCGCAGGTTTGAAACCGCAGCCATTATCCTGGATTGAGATGTCGAGAAGCATTTTTTTGAAAATAATACGAACAACGACTTCTGTGGCTTTGGCATGTTTGATTGCATTGTTCAAAGATTCCTTAACCGCCAGCGTGATGTTATGCCGGATTTGGCTCGATACCTGGATGTCTTTGGGCAAATCCTGGATGTCCAAGCGACAGCCCAATTGCGACTGTTCACACAGCTGGTTCAACATCTGGCATAGATAACTGCCTAATGCGTCGAGGTTATCATTTTCCGGATTAACCGCCCAAACTGTTTCGTAGAGCGCAGAAATCAAATCGCGGGACATTTGGGAAATCTGGTTAAAATCCGAGCGCGCTTTTTCCGGCAAGGATTGATTACTGTGAGCCATCGCGCTCAACAGGGAAATCTGCGTCACTCGCGCGCCTAAATCGTCATGAATGTCATGGGCTATACGCAGCCGCTCCTGTTCCAGCGCCCGCTGGTTTCTGAGGTGCAACATCTCCTGCTTCGTTCGTTGCCAGACAATATAGCGGCCGATGGCCATAATAATAAGGACGACAATCAAACCAATCGCGCCTGAGAACCATGGTTTTTTCCAAAAGGGCTTCGGCACCATGACGGCCAATTGCGATTCAACTCCTGTCGGAACGCCCATCGCCGTGGTTTCCTGAATATGGAACTGAAATGACCCGGATGGCAGTGAACTATAATAAGCCACGCCATCACCTCCCATGCCGATGCTATACATTTCATTCCATTCGACAACAAGATGGTCACCGGGAGCAACTTTAGGGGCAAATTCCATAATGTTATGCCATTCGGCATGACTGAACGGGTCATTATCCAAAATCGCAAAAGCCGTCGTGGCCGGGTCTTTTCCCACCTCGACTATTTTCGCCATGCTTGGATGAGTCCCATCGTGAATCCACCCTTCAGGCTGATAATTATCCTGATATTCTCTTTGGGTAGAATCAAATGGAGAACGAAGCAAAATTTCCGGGGCCCCGTCTGAGTGGACCCGGGATACAACCAGATTATCAATCACATAGATGCCCACGGTGGCTGGCCCGCCTGCTGACGAAATAACAATAAAAATTCGCGACGCCAGCGGCGGCACGACTACCGTTTCGCGGCGGTGCGTGAGCAGAGAAGTTTTCAAACTTCCGTTCCAACCGGGACTATCGCCACTAACAGTGAAAATGCTTTGGTTTACCTGGTCTCCGGCGTCATTATAAAAACGGACGGTTAAATTCATTTCCCCGCCAACCTGCTGCCAGGCGTTATCGTAACCGTCCATCCTATATCGCAATCGGATGGGAGCACGCCCAGTACTCGCCGGCGGCCCAAAATTAAAAGAGATCGTTTTCGGAAAAAGTCCTAGGTCCACTTTGCCCCCGGTTATTGGAGCCGGTTTGCCATCAACAACCACCGCCTGAACTTCCAGCAGGTTGCCGCCAGAACTAATAGCAGAATTCTCCGCCGCTGCAAAAAAGCCAATATGAATGATAACGACGGCCAGGATTGACGTTCTTATGCGTTTCATTCAGTGTCAGTCAAATGCGGGCCTGGGAATTTTCCCGGTGCCGCAAAAAAGGGATGTATGATCATCAGGCTGGATTTTTTGCAGCGACATTGCAACCTCATTTCGGGCGTTAAAACCGCGGAACCATTGCAACTGACGGACATCATGGCGACCTGACCCGGTAGAAACGCGCTGGATAACTTGTCCACTGGGAATCACTGAAATAAGACATTCCGTTCACAATGCCCCCGTTGGTAATCGCGTTCGTTTCCAATGAAGTCCAGGCCGGACTGTTCAAATCAGTGGTGGCATCAACGATGAACGGCCAGTTAGCGCCACAAACATCAAACCCAAACTGGTTGGATTTAAGACCAAAGTTTGGATCGAACTGTATCTGCGCGTTCCAAGGCGGAAGCGGAAGAGGTGTAAAAGCAACATAATCAGGATTAACACCGCCATTACCCCCCGTGAACAGGATGATATTCGTTGGACCAGGCCCAAGTGGAATGGTTAAGGTGGAATCTCCCGTAAATGTACTCCATCCGCCTGTATTGAGCGTGTTTATATAGGAATAATCCTCACCGTTTACAGTCAGTTGCAGCTTGGATCCACTGATCGCCACCGCAAAATGAATATCCATTGAGGTAAGTCCCCCCATGGAGCCGCCGTCCACATTGGTCAACTCAAAAAAAGTATTGGTGGATATGTGCATATCCTGGACGCACCAACCGTCCCAGGCAGCACCATCCTTGGCGAAGACCGAGCCGTTTCCGACAATGCCGTTCGTGACAGAATAAATGACCGTGTTTGTGCCGGGGGACGGCGCCGGCCCGTTGGCGGGAGGCCCGTTGGTGGTTTCGACCAGATTCAGGATGTTTCCATTCGTGTCGAAATTTAACAGGTCCACACAGATGCACCGCAAATTGCCCTGACCGGATACGGCGTCATTGTGGTAGAACTGATACCATTGGCCGTTGTATTCCACCACCGACCCCTGAGTCGTGCCCGCACTGGACGGACCCATATAAACGCCCTGCGATGTCCATGGTCCCATCACATTGGTAGCAGTGGCATATTCCATTTCGTTGCCATTGGGATTGTTATCCGCATAGGTCAAATAGTACAAACCGTTCCGCTTAAACACCCAAGTGCCTTCATGGAAATCATTCAGGTTCGTCACAGCCACGGGCGGCGCCGCAATCGAAACCATGTCCGGATTCAGCTTCGCCACGGCGCAGTTCCCGCCGCCGCCGTAAAATAAATATGCCTGGCCGTCCGTATCAATAAACGGATCGGGGTCAATCATCGAGAAACCGCCGACACCCTGGATGTAATTCGTTAGCGGCGTAAAATCGCGACACGGACTGAGACTGGTGGCCACCCCGATCTTCCAGGTATAGTTCCAATTTGTGCCGCTGGGGTCGCTGGGGTGCGGGAAATAAAAATAGTATTTCCCATTTGCGTGCGCGCAGTCGGGCGCCCACATAAACCCGCCAGGCGGCCCACTCCAGACGATCTCGCTTGCCCGCAGTATTTCACCTTCGTCACGCCAATGGACCATGTCTGCCGTCGAAAAAACATGATACCGGTCCATCAGATTGGAGCCGAGGGGCGGATCAATATCACGCGAGGGATAGACATACAGCCGTCCATCGGACCACACGTGCGCGGCTGGATCCGCCGTGTAAATGCTGGTAATGAACGGGTTGCCTCCAAAACAAACTGCTGTCCAGAATGTAACCGCAGCCGATGTAAGTAAAAGTGAGGTATATTTTCGCTTAAACCAACGAGTACTGTGATGATTGAACATACGCTTTGTCTGCTGATGAATAAATGAGGTGATGCGGTGAAACTTCCTATCGGTAAAAGCCGAGTAATATTATTTGCAAGAATTTAACCCACCACCACAGTCGGCGGTATCCCCGAAAACGGGGACTGGGAAGGAGTTGTGCTTTGGACAAGTGCTTTGTTATTTTAGAAAAATATGAATCCCAAAAATAACGAATTAAACCGAAGGAAATTTCTCTCTACAGTAACCACAGCCACAGGTTTTCTGGCACTTGGCCTGGGTTCAGGTGCATCAGTAGCGTTTGCGGATGACATGCAATTCCCCCGCACTTCTGGGAAACGTTTGGGAATATCGGACGAGGCCTACCAAAAGGCCTGGAAACGTGCCGAGGCATTGGTGGATCAAATGACCCTGGAGGAAAAAATCAGCCAGCTCGGCGCACAAGCCACTACCATAGACAGGTTAAATGTCCCGGGCTACAACTATTATACAGGGGAAGCATTGCACGGGCTCCTTCGAGACGCACCGGTAACATCTTTCCCGGTGCCATTGGCGATGGCGGCTTCATGGAATCCTGAACTTTTTCGGAAGATTTATTCGGTCGTCTCCAATGAAGCCCGCGCTTACGACAACCGGGATAAAAATGGCTTAAGTTATTATTCTCCCATCACGCTAAACCTGCACCGTGACCCGCGTTGGGGCCGTTGCGACGAGGCGCCGGGGGAAGATCCATGCCTGGCCGCGACTCTTGGAGTGCAAGTGGTTCGAGGGATGCAGGGAGACAATCCGGATTACCTCAAAACCACCGCATGTTCAAAACACTTTGTCTGCAACAACACCGATGATGACCGCATGGCGATTTCCGCGCCGGTAGATGCGCGCAGTCTTTGGGAGTATTACACGCGCGCTGAATGCGGCATGGTTCTCGAGGGCGACGTTTTCTCAGTAATGGGGGCTTACAACGCGGTCAATGGCATCCCCTGCTGCGCCAGCCGCTTTTTGCTGACCGATCTGTTGCGCCACCGGTGGGGATTCCGCGGTTATGTAACCTCGGATTGCGACGCGATTGATAACATTTATGACCCGCATCACTATGCTGCCAGCCTGCCGATCGCCTCGGCCATGGCGGTTTCGGCCGGATGTGATTTGAATTGTGGCGGAACATTGCAGGCGAACTTGAAAGCGGCCGTGGATGAGGAATTAATCAGCGAAGAGGAAATCAGCCTGTCGGTCGTCCGGGTAATGACCGTGCGTTATCTGCTGGGACTGTTTGATTCAGCGGACAGCGTTACTTACACGAAGATTCCTTTTGATGTGGTGGACTCTGACGCGCACCGTGATCTGGCTCTGGAGGCCGCAAGACAATCGCTAGTGCTTTTGAAAAATGATTCACAATTTCTGCCTTTGGACAAGTCGGCCATTAAAAAGATTGCGGTCATTGGTCCGCTGGGATCGATTTGCCAGCTTGGCGGATACAGTGGTTCTCCGATAGCTCGTGTTTCTCCTTATGAGGGCATCGCCAACCAATTGGGCGTTGAGGTTTACAGTCCCAATGTTTCTGTTTCAAAGAAGGTTGCCAGGAGCGAAAACATCCGCTTGCAGTCATCTTCGGAAGGAGAAATGAATATTGGATTCATCGAGAATGACTCATGGGCAGAATTTCCAAAGATGGATTTCGATGGCAAGACAGAGTTCCTGGCTCGCGTATCGGCTTATGGGGACGGAGGGCGCATCGAGGTGCACCTGGATCAATTGGATGGCCCTCTGGCCTGCACGCTCACGGTGCCTCATACCGGTGACTGGCAGAAGTGGACGGATGTAACAGCCGCGCTTACGGGCGTAAGTGGGGAGCATTCGATATTCATGAGATTTCTTGGAGGCGGAGGATATATCCTGAATGTCGAACGGTTTCAACTCAACCCGGTTTCACCGCCGGCTGCCAATCCCGGCCAACCGCAGGTTGTGTTCGCGCAAGGATGCAGTGCCACGGGCGCGAAAGATGACAAAATGTACCATGAAGCAGTGGAGGCGGCGCAGGGCGCGGATGTCGTCGTGCTGGTTTGCGGTGTCACGGAAGAAGTGGACCGCGAGGGAGTTGACCGCAAAGAGCTGGGATTGTCCGGCGCCCAAGAAGAGCTGGTCCAGGCGGTTTATGCTGCCAACCCCAAAACAGTCCTGGTGATCTCCAGTAACAATACCGTGGCGGTGGAATGGGAACAGGAACATTTGCCGGCCATCCTGTGCGCGATTTGCGCCGGGCAGGCGCAGGGCACGGCGATCGCCGAAGTCCTTTTTGGAGATTACAACCCCGGCGGCAAGCTGCCTTGCACCTGGTATCGCTCCGTGGAGCAGTTGCCTCCCGCTCATGATTACGACATCCACAAGGGACGAACCTACATGTATTTCGAAGGCGAGCCGCTGTATCCGTTTGGACATGGCTTGAGCTACACTTCTTTCAGCCTGGGGCAACTCCAGGTAGCGTCTTCGACGCTGGGGCCGGGCGATAAGGTCAGTATTTCTGCCACGGTAACCAATACCGGGAATCGGGCGGGAGCGGAAGTGGTCCAGCTTTATATCACGCCACCACCTTCGCCGGTCAAAAGGCCGATTAAGCAGTTGGCAGGGTTTCAACGCGTGGAATTGCAGCCCAACGAACAGAAGGTCGTGACGTTTGAACTGCCCTATACGGACCCGGCGCTCTGGTATTGGGACGAAGAGGTGAGGCAGTTTGTTTGCCAAACGGGCGTTGCCAAAATTCTGGTGGGCAATTCATCGGCCAATATTTCATTGACCGGAGAACTCACGCTGCAGGCGGCAAACTTTGCGCCGACAGGGCCGGAAATGCTGGAAACGGTGGCAGTGAAATCCAGCGTGTCCTGAGAATCGAACCATAGCCTGTAAATTAACGCTAAGTGAGATTGGTAAATATTTTTTGTTTAATTTACCCGTCCAACCGGCCTGCTTTTGGCCAGTAAGGTTTGCAAACCGCCGATTAGGCTGATTCCAAAACCACCAGGCGTTCCGAAAAAAATAAACAATCTTTTTTTTTCTGAAAACTGCTTAAATTACCTTAAATAGGCTTAACGAGTCCGTCTCGGAACCGATGGATCCCCTGCCCCCTCCCTGGGGAGCGGCTTGGGCAGGCTTGGCTGGCTTTGGCTAGCCTTGGGACGGCTTGGGGATTTTGGGCACCCGCTACCGAATTTTAGCTACCAAGGCATCACAGCTAGAACCTCCTTACCACGTAAAACCACGTGAAACGTGGCGAGCGTGGCAAGCGTCGGCTCCTACACCCCCCCCCGGGGGGAGGGGGCGTAACTAGGTTGGATTAGGTTACATTAGGTTGGAGTAGCCCGGACCGGATTAACCACAAAGACACCAAGGCGCAAAGCCCGTTAGGGCTGACATGTATGTAGAAAAAATTCCCCAAAACCATCCAAGCTCCGTCCAGGAGCGGCATCATCAGACCATACCGCCCCTACGGGGCTACAGATTCGTTGGGCTGGGAAACTACAAACATGTCACTCCTGACGGAGCTTCCCGCCGACCCTCTCAAACTTTATGTCAAAGAACAGACTCCGGAAATATTCGGAGCCAGTGGACGCGCTGGTCCACCGCGTGAGGATTTTAACATCAGGGCGCGAAGGTGATAGTTCGTCACTACCTATAAATAATTTAAGAAGAAAGGCAGGATTTACGGAGATAGACTTGCTCGCCACCGTGAAACGGGGCAAGCACCCGCTCGCCTAGTCATAAATTGGATTGCCCTTACAGGGCAAATATTGTTCTGATAACCATTTCCGTGGACGTTGCCCACGGCTACTATGGCTCAGGCCTACGGCCTGACGATCTTGGTTCCGCTATGCGGAACCACGTAGAGCATGACAAACATATTTTTTCGCCACTTTCCAAGCTGGTCAAGTGTTCGTGACTACCCCTATTTTTGAAGGAAGAATTGCAGAAGCGGCGGGTTTCAAAGCGGCGTCGCCCCCCGCCCTTCCCTTAATCAGTCAAGCTGTGGGTCTCCGCAGGCCAGGAAGATCGGGGTTGCCGCCGCACTCCAAGACGCTTCGCGATGTCGGACGGCCTTTATTTGACAGGTCAAATTGTCCAGCGGCGAGGCGCAAAGGCCCACCTCAGATCATGGGGAATAGTTATAATACGTAGCATGCCAGCAAAGCCACGTGCTATCTGACCCTAAGGGGCCATCGAGCTTCGTAAAACTATCATGCCACCTATGAAGCGCCGCGTGACCATCGGCGAAGGCAAAGGACGTGGCAACGTTATGATTCGCCGCGGGCTGGTCGCCATATTGATTATTTGCGCCAGTAACGCCGGTTTTGGTGCCATGTTCCCAAGTCAGGAAGAAACCGTCGTTCAGACTCTTGGGATTTTCGTCCAAAAACGTAAAACAATCGGAAGCGCTTAATCCGCCGCGGAAATCACTATACTTTCTATAAATGGCAAAAAAGCCGCCGCCGAGCCAAGATGAATCTTCATTTTGTTGAAACACAGTCCCGCCACAGAAACCATTTTGCGAGCAGGAACGAACCCGGTGCTGACCAGTACTAAGATCGATACCGAGAATATCGGCCGGGCATAAGTAACTGCCAGCGGCTTTCACATAAGGCCCGATCGAGCCGTTGATGCTCAGACCGGTAGTAGGATCGATGCCAGGACCAATGCCGAGAAGCCACTGGTTGGTGCCAACACTAGCAGGAGAATTACCCCCACTCGGAGGAGGACCCAGTGTCTGAAATGAACCCGCCACCCAATCCGGATCACTCCCTCCCATGCCGATCGGGGTAGAATTGAGCGGAACAGCGATGCTGCCTACCATATGCCCGGGCGCCCCCGCATTTCCCGGCAAGGCGTCGTTATTATCGCCTGCATAAAGAATGCTCGCGATCTGCAATTCTTTCATGTTATTCACACAGTAGGTCGCTTTGGCCCTTTGCTCAGCCTGTTGCAGCACGGGCAAAAGAATGGCGGCAAGGATGGCGATGATGGCAATGACCACCAATAATTCGATCAGGGTAAACCCGTTTTGGCGAACCTGCTGTTTGCGGTCGTAATTATTAAATAATAACCTCATAAAACCCGATGGCCTTGCAGAAACCCCTTTGGCAACCTCAACGGTTGCCAAAGGGTGGTCAATAATCCGCGTTGACTCATGGCGACGTTATTTGCACTTCGTAGAAGCGATGGCTTCCGGCAGGCGTGTCGTTAACAGTTTGATAGGCATTATCGCCAGCGAGCGAGCTGCCCAAGGATGTCCACGTAGGATCGGTCAGGTTAGTTTTATAGACAACCTGATAATGGTATCCGGTCTGGGTCACGAAGGACAAATGGACGGTTCCGGCGCTGAGAGAGGCCTTGATGGGCGGCGCAGGCGTGGTGGGCGCCAACAGGAAGAAGTTCATGTTGACTTCGTTGGGATTCTCTCCCTCCGCTTGCAAAGTCTGCTGGGTGCCGTCCAAGGTCACCTTCGCGGGACTGCCATTGGGACCCATCAGAGTGGCCCATTCCCAGCTCGACCAGCCGCCCAGCGGGACGGTAAAGGTTCCCAGGAGTGGTGTCACCTGGCTCAATTGAGACATGTTGACCTGGGAAACAGCCGCGCCTTCGGCAAACCGTCCAACGATGTTGTAGGTGCCCAGCGGGTAGTGGCGGGTATAATTAGCCCAGGAATTTATACCGAAGGAGCCGACGGCGAAATCGGTCCCGCCAACGGACGTAAATTGCGTCCTGGGCAGGTCGTTCGCGTTCATATCCGGGAAGTCGACGCCATTGGCCGCACGGTAAACATAGCCGCGGCTAAACGCATTGGGATCCGACTCAAGAAGGTCAGCACCGGCGGTGCCGCCCAAGCCGAGATAGGCATCATTCGTGTTGTTGTCGAAGAACTGCCCGCTGATCCCATTGCTGGTGTAATCATAATCCTCAGCTTCGAACTGATAGTCGGCGGCGCTGAAGGTAGCGAAGGAATTGGTGTAGGCGGAGCTTCCAGCCGTATCGGTTAAGTCGATAACGGCCGTGTAAAGCTGATTGGTCTGGATGGGGCAGGACACATTCTCAGTGAACCCATTGCCGCTGAAGGTCAGGTTCGACTGCTTCACGCCGTTTAAATACAGCGAGATATTGGCCGTGGTGATACCCACCGAGGAATTCGCGGTAAAGGTCAGCGTGTTGGAAGGCTGGAAGATGACCGAGCCATCCGGAGTGAAACCGTTAACGAACGGCGGCGGGTTATTGTTCAGGTTCGCCGGGACAAGCATAAAGAAATTGAGGTTACAATTGGCGTTGACAAAGGTCATCCGCAAGGTCTGCGGGATGCCGTTGCTGCCGATAAATCGGGCGGGATAACCGCCGGAGTTGAGCACGGGAACCCAGGCATATGACTGCCAGGCACCGGTGCCGACCGCACTATAGCTGCCGATCTGCGACAGGGTCTGGCTAGAGGTGGCAATACCGGCACCTTCACCGCTGGTCACAAGGCTGAAGGTTCCCGAATCGCTGCTACCGCCGCCACCGGATGCAGCACGCACGAAGATGTTATAAATACCGGCAGGATACGTCCTGGAATAATTGGCCCACTGGCCGCCTCCCGTAAAACCAACATCAAAGTCCAGGTTAGGAATGTCGAGGACAGGATTGGTGGTATTAATGTAGGCCAGACGTGGAACGTCACCATTTTGTTCGATGTTCAGGTCGCCCTGGTCATTAGCAGGAATAGGCTGGACTGCTCTTTGATAAGCATTTGCACTAACCGGTCCACCAGAATTAAAAGCATCAACGCCTGCGGTTCCATGAAGTCCATAATAGGCATTGGTTTGCGGATTATCAAAGAAATTGCCGTTGTTGTAATCATAGTCCTCGGCCTCCCAGGTGTAGTAGCTGGGATTAATCGTGTCAAAAGAAAGGGCAGAGGTGCTCAGATTGCCGGCGCCGTCGGTGATCAGGAAGGTCAGCGAGTAAACAGCATCGGTCGTCAAAACGAAACTGAGATTTTCATCGGTCGAAACCCCGGTAATGGTCAAACCGCTGGAGGCGGTCAACGTTTGCGTGAAAGGCCCGTTGGCAAGAGAGTTGCCGGAAACTTGAACGACTACGTTCTGCACACCGTTTGGCGAGATGACCGAGCAATCAAAGGTATTCGTCCGCTGGAATTGATAGGTGCCATCGGGGAATGAGTTGGTGATGTAACCTTCGCCGGCAACGGGGGCGTTGGTATTTATAGGCATCAGCATGAAAAAGTTTTCATTACAATTTCCACCATCAATCGTCATGCGCAAGGTCGAAGCGGTGCCATCGTTTGGAATCGTCAGCACAGCCGCCTTACTGGTGCTGTCGATGAGGGGATACCAGGCGTATGTCCCCCAGCCGGTAGATTTAACCGAGAAGTAATAAGGCCCGGAGTTGGTAAAGGAAGCAGTGCCAGAAACGACAGATATATCACCGGCGTTGCTTTGGGGACCGTTCCCATCGGAGGCGCGCACCAATACGTTATACTGGCCGGGAGGATAGTGGCGAGTATAGTTAGCCCAGTTACCGCCATTATTGTATCCCACGTCATAATCAACATTGGTGGTGCCGACATATTGCGGGCGGGGAACATCGGCGGGACCTTCCGTTTCCAAGCCCTGAGGACGGTAGTTGGAATTTCCCTGACCGGGATTAGTGCTATGAAAATCAACCCCGTCGGTGGAAGCCCGACCGGCATACTGGTTGACCTGCGGATTATCTATGAACAAGCCGTCAATGCCATTGCTGATATAATTCCAATCGATCGCTTCCCAGGTATAATACGGCGAAATGGTGTCAAACGATTCGTTATTAGTAGTCGAAACACTATTTATATCGGTCACGATGATCTTGGCGCTATAGAGCAAGTTGGAGCTCAGCGGGGCGCTCACGTTCTGGGAGTTGGCATTACCGCTGACGGTCAGTCCGCTGGTGCTGGTATAGGTCTGGGGAAAACTTTGCACGCCCAAAAGCGTCGTGGCTGTCAGCGTTACCGAAATGCTTGAGATCCCGGCCGATGAGGTGGCCACGAAGAACAAGGAATTGGTCGCTTGAAATTGAGTTGAGCCATTGGGAAATACACTGGCAATGGCCGGTTGTGCCATGGCGGTATGGCTTGAGAAAAGCAGGGTGGCCGCAAGGCCAGCCATTGACGCAAAAGGTTTCATTTGCAGGAAGGATTGATATAGTATTTTCATGGGTTTTTGTGGCTGTTTCGAGGTTAAGAATAACACGATGGCACCATTGAGAACTATCCCCTAAAGCGGGGATGTTAGATTTTTGGCCAGAATTTTAATTCAAAACCGAAGCATCTATTAGCATGACGATTGCTCAATTTGGCCCGTAAAATATAGCTAAAAGTGAGAACAAAATATGCGACTAACAGCGCGACGCATCGGTGGCGGCAAACGCATCCCCGAAAGTGGGGATACCAGGTGTCTGGCCTGAATTTAGCCCGAAACCGGAGCGTTGGATCACAGCAATTCTTCCTATTAAGCCAAAGGTTTGATGGAATACGAGTGTCCAGCGATAGATGAAAAAGCCAGGCAGTGACCGTTGGTCTTATCCAGTTGGAAGGGCACAGTTTCTTGTCTCTCCCTATCCTGAATAGTGACTGGCTGTCCCGGCCATGGGTTCATCAGTTTGCAATCATTGTGGCAAAGGGAATCCCCAAAAGCGGGGATGGAGAAATTCCTGAAAATTTGTTATAGTTTAGCTGCGTCCTTATTAGCAATCGCCCCTAAGAAACACCGTTAGACAATAACCACCGAATGATTCATCCCACGAAAGGAGAAATGTTTAGTTTGGTCCTTAGCCGCCTGTTGTTGATTGGTGGCCTTGTCCTCGTATCCGAAACCATCGCGCGCGCAAACCAAACCAAGGCGAACAATAACAACAACCTTGAATTGGGCAGCAGTTGGGTGAGCGGCACTGCTCCGAGCACAAATGATAACGCCATTTGGGATGCGACGGTGGTGACATCGGCCAATTGCACGAACACACTGGGCATGGCCGTCACCTGGAATAGCATCGTCATTAACAATCCTTCCGCTCCGGTCACTATCAATGGAAACACGACGTTGACCCTGGAAAATGGCATTAACATGGGCAGCGCTACGGCGGATCTGACCGTTAATTGCGGGACGATCAACCTGGGTACAAGCCAGACCTGGACTATTCCATCCGGACGAAATTTAATCACCGGCAGCGCGAGCAGTTCGGGCGCAGTAAACTCTCCCAACAACGGAAATTTTATCGTGACCAAAAGCGGTGGCGGCACTTGGACAACGAGCGGAACCGGCGATAATGGCAGCAGCGGTATCATCGTAAATGGAGGCACGGTTAATCTAAATAAGACCAGCAGCGGAGGCACGCATGCAGTGGGCGGACCGGGCTTGACTATCAATAGCGGAGGCACGGCCCGAATCACCGGCACGGGTGGTGACCAGATTTATAACGGCGCGACGGTCACGATGAACGGCGGGTTGTTTGATTTGTATGGCAACAGCGAAACGTTTTCCGGGCTGAACGGCTCCGGCACAGTGGATAATATGGCGGCAGGAACAAGCGCCACCCTTACCTTGAGCAATGGGAGTTCGACATTTGGTGGCACCGTTCAAAATAGCGGAAGCGGCGCGACACTAACGTTAGTCAAGGCCGGCACCGGCGCGCTGACTTTAAACGGGGCGAACAATTACAATGGCGGAACGATGATTAATGGCGGGACGCTCGCGCTGGCTGCCGCGTCTTATACCTCGATGCCATATATTGTTAACGGCGGAATAATTTCTGTGAGCCCCGCCAGCTCAGGCGGGTCATTGCCGATGAGCAGCCTGACACTGGAAGGAAGCGGCCCCCAAATTACCTTTAACCTGCAAGGCGCCCACAATTTGGCTGCTTCATTGATTAACGATAGTGGGAATTTGTCCATGAACGGCAACGTGTCAGTAAACGTGCAGAACGTGGTGCAATCGGGCACGTATGTGTTGCTACAATACGGAACGCGAAGCGGAACGGGCAGTTTTGTCGCGGGCACGATACCGTCCGGCGCGACCATTACCGATGACACGGTGCATAATGAACTGCTTCTGACGTACACGTCGTTATTGGAACCAAGAGTCATTATCCCAGTGCATAACACGAATGAAATTGTGGTGGCAGTGGCCACGCCGCAGCAATATGGCGCGGTCGGAGACGGAATCACGGATGATAGCGGGGCCTTTCAGAAGGCGATGAACGCCGTTTATAACTCGGGCGGGTCCGGTGGTGGCGTAGTTTATGTGCCGCCTGCCAACTATGCTTTTTATACAAATATCGTGATCCCCACCGGCGTGACGTTACACGGGGATTGGACTGATTGGACGAAGTCGAATGGAGGACTCGTGGGCACGACCTTCAAGGTTTATTTCGGCGCGGGTCAAACGACCAACACACCTTTTATCACGATGAACATTTCCTCAGGCTTGAGGGATGTAAATATCTGGTATCCGAACCAAAACCCAAATGCCATCACGCCTTATCCGTTCACGATTGGCGTCGGCAGTGATTCGGTTGTCCAAAATATCGCGTTGGTTAATTCCTACCAGGGTATCGAATCTTACAATGGGGGCGATAAACATATTCTATCCACCATTGTTGGCACGCCGCTTTATAAAGGGATCGCGTTGGACCAGATTTTTGACGTGTGCCATGCCGAGGACATTCGTTTCTCGCCATACGTTTGGCCGGCCTCGGGATTGACCAATGCCCCGGCGGTGGGAGGCTCATACGCAACGTGGATGCGAACCAATGGCGAGGCGATGCATCTGCTACGGGTGGACGGGGAGATGTGCATGAATACGTATATCAGCGGTTATGCCGTGGGGATCGAGGCCAATGCTGCGACCAATGGCCAGCCGGGCGTAACTGTGTATGGCGGGGCGATCACGAATTGCGGCGTGGCCCTGCTGGCGCAAGACATGCCCGGCGCATTCGGGCTTATGCTCGCCAATTTTACGCTGGATGGTGACATTGCCATTCTTCGCACCAATACCGCGGATGATGCCAACGCGATGTTTGATCATTGCACGATTATCGGCCGCAACGGTCCTGCGGCCAGCGTTATCGGGGCGGACTGGCAATCCTGGATGCAATTTCAGGATTGCACCATATCCAATTCACTGAACCTGACAGGACCGGGAGTATTCAACGTGGTGGATTCCACGTTGTTGGGCAGCACACAATGCGTGATGAATGCCAATGCCACACGCGCCGCATTCACAGGCTGCACATTCAGTCCTTCGCAGAAGATTGTCAATTCAGGCAACGCTAATAATTTGTTGGTCGACGCGCGACAATCCATTTCCAACGCGCTTCCCATTGTGTATTGGACAAATGTCGTCAACGAACTTCAATCATGCGCGCCGGCGCTCACGAATCTTTACGTTGCAACAGACACGCCGTGGGGGGCTTATGGCGATGGCGTCCACGACGACACGGTGGCAATCCAAAGCGCCCTGACGGCGGCGGGCACAAATGGCGGAGGCATTGTTTATCTTCCGGCAGGCCAATACCACCTGACGAATACGCTAGACGTTCCTTCAGGAGTGCAATTGCGCGGCTCTTATGAAATGCGCCATGGAACCTGGCCGGGGACAGATAATATTGAAAAAGGCACCATCCTTGAACCTTATGGAGGACAGGGAACAATCAGCGGGCCGCCGGCAGTCGCCTTGGAAGCGAATGGCGGGCTGGTGGGCGTTACGATTGTCTATGAATCGCAAACCACCAATTGCCTCCCCTTCCCTCCTGCCATCCAGGGCCGCGGCGGAAACGTTTATGCTATCGGCGTCTGCTCGCCGAACCCGTACTGGTATGTGGACCTGGATACATATACCTGCACAAATCATTTCATCGACATGGTTGACGGCTGGGCGATTCAAACAGGATATAAAATCGGCAATGGATCGTCGGGAACGGTTGTGGACTGCCATTGCAACTGGACTTATTGGGTGGAAAATTTTGGCACGGGCCAAAACCAATTGCCAGGTTCTATCCAGGCGCCCGTGCTGAACTTTGTTTCGCACAACCTGCAAATGTATGTGCTGGGTAATTGTTCCGAGCAGATGGTGAAAGATTTCAGCATAATCGAAAACGAATTCATGCATTGCATTGCCGAGGAAGGCCAGGGACCGGCGGTGACATTGATCAACACTTATTGTGATGCGACCATCCAGGCGTTTGTTTTGGATGCCGCCGGGCCTTGTTCGGTTACTGCGGTCAATACGCCCATGACGACGTTCAACTTTGGGGGTTATGGCGACCTCGCACAATCTACGGTGGGCGTATTGAGCACAACGAATTTTCAAGGCGTGGCGCGGTTCATCAGCTCGGTTTTGTGGGGAGGCACCTATTTGGATTTCAACGTCAATGGCGGCGACGTGGGAACGGAGCTGGTGCATTCGCAGGAGGGCTCACAGGCAGGGAGCATCGTAAACGGCGGCGTTTTTCATCTCATCAATTATTCGGCCGGGATCGGCGGCACACAGATTTATAATGTGCTTCTTGGTGAAAATGCAGGCATCCCGGGAAAAACCAATGAATTCATCGGCTGCTTCGCCTACAACGGCTGCTCTTACATTAACGCGGCGACCAATCCCAATCCCGAGGCTGTCTGGAATGATTATGCGTTGTCGGGATATTCGCTCCTCAATCCGAATCTTCCGGCGATTTATGGCCAATATCCAAATAATTCGAGTCTCTTTGAATATACCAATGTCCTTACCTTTAATGTGACTGCGCCCGAGGGTACGGCGGCCAGCAATATCGTGCTGTACTTGAACGGGGTCGTTGCAACCAATCTAACCATCACTAGATCGTCGAATAGCTGGTTCATCAGCTATCCGTTTTTGGCTGTCGACGCTTTTTATACGGCGATCATAAAAGTCACAGACGACGACGGCCAAACCATTTTCGCGACGAACAGTTTCGATACCTTCAATCCTTCCGGTTATACATTCGAGGCGGAAGACTGGGACTATACCGCCAATGGAACCAGCGGACTTTTTATTGATAATCCACAAACGGACGCTTACACGGGGCTGGGTTCGACTGCGGGCATTGATTTTACCAACAGTATTTTGGGTCAGGGTAATTCCAATTACAGGCCCCAGGGCCTGGAAACCGAAAATGCTGGCGATGTGCCTCGCCCAGCGTATACCGATTCAGGCGATGCGGATTTTGACATCGGGTTTAATAACGGCGGAGGCGGCAACTGGGGAAATTATACACGGCATTATCCTGCCGGCAGCTATTACTTATACATGCGCGCCGCCAGCCCGAACGGCAATCCAATCACTGCGAACTCGGCCGTTCTGTCCCAAGTCACCGGCGGTTTTGGCACCTTAAGCCAGACGACCACAAATTTAGGAACGTTCTCAGTTCCAAACACGGGAGGCTGGCAAACCTATACCTGGGTACCATTGGAAAATACCCAGGGCAATATGGTGCAAATCACCAACAGTGGTTCGGCAAAAACCTTCCGCGTGACCACGCAAAATGGCGGCTATAACGTGAACTTCTATGCACTGGTTCCTGCCAGCATCACTGCGAATCCCGTTTCGCTTGTTGCCTCAGTTCAGAATGACAGCGTTACCGTTTCTTTCTCGACGCAGGTTGGCTTTAGTTACCAGATTGAATACAAAAACAATTTGACCGATGCCAACTGGATTCCTTTGGGGGCGCTGATTCCCGGAAATGACACCGCGCAGGAAGTCAATGAACCTCTGGCTAATAACGGATTTTATCGAGTCGAAGTTCAGCCAAACCCAACTTACTGATCGTCGGCGTTATTGCTGATGACTACGTGATGGCTGCTGTGGTTGGTAATGCGGGCTTTGCCGGTCAAAATGTTATCAGTCACAACGGCGCGGCGCACATTTTGTTCAACGTCCACCTGCGGTTTGTCTTCCTGAAACTCGCAACCGCGAACAAGAACAGAACCGCCGTTCGCCTGGATAGCGGCGCGGCCTTCTTTATTCCGGTCCCATTGCACAAAAGTACAATCGCCGAAGCCAACCGTTCCATGTCCGTCTATTTTGGCGATTTGATTGCAAGGTCCCCAAAAGGCGCAATTTTCAAAACGCACGCTGCCAGTATTGCCGGCACCGATGGAAACCATCGTCGGGTCGGGGCCATGAAAGGAAGTGAACTCGCCATTGGAAATGAGCAAACCAAACGCCGCGCTGTCCTCAACATCCACAGCCGCGTAGCAATCGTCCGCGCCGATGCCTAAAAAATTTCCGTTGCATTCGCCGGTTTCGGATTTAACGAATTTGTAGCCGATATTATAGCCGTAGCAAAAGGTGTTAAACACGTATTGCCAGTCGGTGCGCGCAAAAATGAATGCCTCGCCGTGCTCCTGCTGCCAGCGGAAAAGCCGGGGTTTCAGGCTCCACCATGGGTTGAAGTGAACATCCTCGATGCGGCCGATATCGTAGATTTCATCCACAAAAATACCGCGCCGCAACGGCTGCCCCTGGACATCACGAATCAGATGGCGCTCGTTTTGAGAAGCATCAATGCCGTTATAGGGGTTAAGCAATTCCACTCCCAGCACGGCCGGATTTTTCCCGCGCATGGCAATCGCCCAAGGGTAGGGCTTCGGCTCGTCATCAGAAATCTGATTGGGATAATAAATGACGACACCTTTGAGGGTGCTGTTATCATGCAAGGTAATGAACGGGGCGCCATCCTCATTGCCTTCGTTTTCTGTGACTAAAAAAGTCGTGCCACCGTCCACGGGTTTAGAAGCGCCATGATCCCGGTAGCCGTTATGCGCCGGAACGGATTCCCAGACGCCTTTGAGGGTCACCGCTTTGGGCAAATTAAGATGGCCGGCAAAAAAATAGTTGCCGCCCGGGGCGTAAACGATTCCCCCACCCGCTTCCGAAGCTGCGTCCAGCGCCTTTTGAAACGCGGCGGTATCATCCGTCTTGCCATCGGCTTTGGCTCCAAAATCGAGAACAGAATAGACATCCGCATCCGGCGCGGCAGAAACTAACGTCCCCATCGTATTGGTGCTGCAAAATGGGCGGGCATTGACCATTCCCTGGGCTGCGGAACATGTGCCCGCCATCCTGGAAGCATGGTATCCCCGGGAATTTGGAGGGCGCGCCATCGCCGAAACCCTTTTCGGCGATAATAATCCGGCGGGGCGGCTCCCGGTGACCTTTCCCAAAAGCGTCGGCCAG
>Ga0206855_10104_pt1 | contig 26472 bp, 21 predicted proteins | sample Alteio_BWOrgCont_51_FD_152637 | JGI IMG/M metagenome (GOLD analysis project Ga0206855, IMG submission 152637) | Enriched cells from forest soil in Barre Woods Harvard Forest LTER site, Petersham, Massachusetts, United States -... | ecosystem: Environmental > Terrestrial > Soil > Temperate forest >...
TTCATAACCCTGAAGTAAATGCCAACCTGCAGGAACAAGGGGTGCAATTCCTGATGGATACTTATGGAAATACCATTACTCCTTTTAGTGAACTTACACCGGATGACGTTATTATTATTCCTGCTTTCGGAACGACTCTTGGTATTAAAAAGCAGTTATCAGATATGGGACTGGAAATTCAGTCATATGATACTACCTGCCCATTTGTACACCGTGTTTGGAACAAAGCGGAAAAACTGGGAACAGATAAGTACACTGTAATTATTCACGGCAAGCCTTTCCATGAAGAAACCCGAGCCACATTCTCACACAGCGCTGCAGGTAGCCCTTCGCTTATTGTGAAGGATATGAAAGAGACCATTTTATTAGGAGATTACATTTTAGGGAAACTTTCACCCGAACAATTCAAAGAGATTTTCAAGGACCGCTATTCTGATTCATTTAACCTCGAAATACATTTTGATAAAATAGGGGTTATTAACCAGACCACGATGCTGGCAGAGGAGACCCAGGGAATTGCAGATTATTTGAAAAACATAATGATTCAGAAATTCGGTGAAGAAACGCTAAAGGAACATTTTGCCGACACCCGTGATACTTTATGTTATGCAACAAACGAAAACCAGGATGCTACACACCAATTACTTAAACAATATGCTGACATAGCTATTGTTGTTGGTGGTTACAACAGTTCAAACACATCGCACCTTGTTGAATTATGTGAACAGAAGTTCAAGACCTTCTTTATTTCCTCGGCCAGGGAAATTGAATCGAGAGATACTATTCACCATTTTGATATACACTCAGAAAAGCCTATAACCACGTTGAATTTTCTCCCCGACAAAACACCGATAACGGTTGTTCTTACCAGTGGCGCATCATGCCCCGATGCAATGGTTGAAGATGTGTTGAGAAAAATACTCAGCTACTTTGTTGAAACAAAATCAGAAAGCGAAGTACTGCAACTATTCAATTAATTTTTCCCGGCTCCGGCTGCTTTACCCCTTAATGCCTCAGCCAGGTTATTCCGGGCAAGTTGATTATCCGGCTCAAGTTTAACTGCCATTTCGCCGGCATTAACAGCACTGTCCCACATATTCAAATTATTATACGCAGCACACATGTTATTATAGGCTAATGTATAGGATGGATTCAATTTAATAGCAGCCCTACAGGCCTCAACTGATTTCATAAAAAGGTTCTGATGGTAATACATCAGGCTAAGGTTAATGAATCCCTCCTGGCTGGGGTGCTTATTTACAAGGGTAGTCAGGCTATCTGTCAGGGTCTTTTGTTGCAGGGCATAGTTATAATTATTGCGGCCACGCGGGTAATCGGGTTTTATTTTCAAAGCCTTTTCAAAGGAATCCATTGCTTTTTGCCATTCACCCATCATATTATATGCCGACCCTATATTATTGTAAGCATCGTAATATTCGGGGTTTATTTTAAGTGCCTCCTCACAAGCGTCAATACAACCCTGGTAATTTTTTTGCTGGTAATAAAGCAGGCTGAGTGAAAGGTAATTATCAGGAGTTGGATGTTCTTTTATTGTATCTAATTGCTGCTGAATTTTTGACTTTTTACCAACCGAGCCTGCAAGGTATGCTTTGGTAGTGCCATCATCAGGAAGAAGGCTTAATGTTTCATTTGCCAATGAGTTCAGGTCGGTCCAGTCTTCTTCCTCCTGGTATATTTCCATAAGCAGGTAACGGGAATCTACATCGGCAGATGAAAGCTGAATAGCTTGCTTAAGTAAAGGTTCCGCCTCAGTATTTCGTCCCCGCTCGTGCAAATACTTAGCATAATAATAATACATAGCAGGAACCCCCGACCCTAATTGAAGAGCTTCTTTATAATACTTTTCAGCCACATCATACTGTTTTTGTGTTGCTTTTAGTATGGCCATATTTTCATAGGCGTATGCATAATAAGGCATGGCATCTAACGCCTTCTGGTAATAAATTTCGGCATTGGTATAGTCACCTTTACTCATTAAGGCTAATCCATAATTCATCATTCCACGCCCGTTTCCAGGGCTTTTAACAGTTACATCATACCATAAAGTTTCCTCGTTCCACCACACAAAATTTCTTGCAAATGTTCCAACAGCATTCAATACAAGAATCAATACAAGGGCTATTTTAAATGGTTTTGCATATCCGCTCGCCAACTGTTCCCATAACAGGTATATCCCCCACCCCGAGGCTATGACCAGGCCCACATAAGGAAAGAATGCCCTATGGTCGTTCATTACTTCAGCAAGTGGCACGACTGTTGAAGGTATTAATGCCATGAAGAACCAGGTTATACCGAAGGTAATAGGAGCATATTTCGGGAATTTTAGCAGAGCTATGGCAATAATCAGGAGCACTGAAATAAAAGCAACACCAATTAAAAAACGGGAACTTACTATTGATGTCAGAGGCAGCCAATCGCTATCGGCACTCAAGCCAAATGGAAAATAAAATGTAATGAAATAATGAAGTATGACAAATGGCTGAGTAATTATGTAATTATAAGTATTCCCACCTGAGATATAGGTTGAGGAAGTGAGTTTAGCCTGTAACTCATATAATCCCAAACAAAGGATTAACGATGGTAGAATGGCAAGAACAGTGTTTGTTATTTTCTTCACTACACTTTCTTCTTTCTTCTCAAACAAGAACACATATATTGCAAGCAAAGCAGGAAATACCACCGCCGACTGTTTGAACAAGACACCTATTATAACGGGAATGAGATATAAAAGAAACCTTCTCCATTGCGGCCTGTAGATATAGAAGACCAAAGCTGTTATTGCCCAGAATGTAGATATAGAATCAGAAGATGAGGAAATATAGTTTATAGTATCGGCATTAGCAGTTGCTACCATATACCAACCGGTTGTAAATAGGGCAAAGTACTTATTGATAGAGTTTCTATTGGCTGCATCAAATACCTTAATAATTAACAGACACATAAAAAAACCTTGCAACAAAAAGAAAATAAAGACAGGAAGGTGATAGAAGAAAGAATAGAACCCGCCTATGGCATAGTCAATGGCATATAAGGTAGTAAGCATGGGCCTATAGGTCTGGTTATATGGCAGGGAACTGAAGGTCTTCGCACTCTTAAAGAACTCGGGGATATTCTTTAAACTGCGGATGTAGGTATTGTTGGTAATACAATGGGAATCGTCGAAGTGAAAGCTATTACCAAAGTGATTTGAATAAGCAGCGATTACCAGCAACAACAGGCCTATTACACAGTTACGGAATAGCTTATCCTCTTTCATTCAGCTAAATTACAAATCTTCCGCCATCAGGTTGCAGCCCCTAATATCGCTATAGTCTATACGCCCACTGATTTCAAAACTGCCATCACTATGCAAAATGCCTGCATCATCGGTAGCAATAAACGAACAGGAATTAATATTAGCAAGGTCAATAATGTTGATTGCTCCTGAACCTTGCTCTGTATTTACCTGCAAGGGATCATACATGTCCCTGATGCATATCTTCATCCACCCCGGGCAGTTAAACATCCCACCTCCTTTAGAATACGCCTGCGATAGAAGCTCAGTCATTCCATATTCTGAATGGATTACTTTTAATCTAAAGGCATCTTTCAATATTTTATGCACCTCTTGCTTGGGCAGTTCTTCTCGCTTTCCCTTCATGCCACCTGTTTCCATTACAATGGTATTCTTTAAAGGCACCGGATATTCTTCAGCCAGCTTTAATAAGGCATAAGTAACCCCTATCAGTAATACCTTTTGTCCTTTCTGCTCAAGCTGCTTTATAGTTTCGGCCAATTTAGCATACTCGTGCAGGTAAAACCCACTGTTAGGATTATTGCTGTTTTTAATCATATCTTCCGCCATATAAACCAGCGAAGAACCTTCCCTTTCCAAATAAGAAGGCAAAAGCGCAAGAATACAATACTCCTTTATGTTCCCGTAAAAATGAGCAAATCCTTTACGGAAACTCTCTTCATAAACCTTAATGTCTTTTATAAAATGCTTTGACGGTGTGCCCGATGTTGTGGTACTGCTATAAAATACCTTGTCGCACTTAGCTGAATCACCACAAATTACTTCATGGGTCTTGAAGAAGGAAATGGGCAGGAATGGAATATCGGTAAGTTGTTTTACCCCTGAAGGGCTGATACCCAATGAATTTACATACTTATGATAAACAGGATTATTTTCATATTGGAAAGCAAATACCTCAAGAGCCTTTTTTTCCAAATCGGCCTCAACCCTTATTGAAAATATTTTGTCCAAATTCGCGTTATCAGAAACAATATTCATAACCTGTAATATTGGCAGCACCAAAAATAATGCGTATATTTGTTAAGTAGTCATCAAATGAAAAAAATATATAAAATAGGGCTTATTGTAATTTGTGCTTTTTACATATCATCATGTGTAAAAGAACCCAATTACCCGATAACGCCTGCTATTTCATTCAACAGTTTTGTTATACATAGTGACTCTTCAGCCACACTACAAATAAACTTTACTGATGGGGATGGCGATATTGGTTATCCACCAGACGATGCAAGTGCGCCAGTTGACTGTTACCTTGAAATGACCCGAGACTCTGCAAATAATGGTAGGTATTTGCCTTATATAATAAATGGAGGCACACCTGACCCTATAATGGGCGACACTATTTATCTTCCGTACCATATTCCTTATATAACCCCAGTCGGAAAATACAAGGCTTTAAGTGGACAGATACAGATTGCTTTGGAAGGTAATAGCTGGTATCCTCAACCTCATGTATCTGCCAAGTTTATTGTTTGGATTATAGATAGGGCAGGGCATATAAGCAACAGGGTAACCACGCCTGCTTTCGTTACACCATAGCTTCTCTAAATTATCCTATATTTGTTACCGTTAACTTGTATGAAAACCGTTTACAAAATAGGATTCATAGCACTTTGTGCAGTACTCTTTTCTTCCTGTATGAAGAAAGAGAATTACTCTATAATCCCTTCCATATCGTTTAAGGAGTTCGTTGTAAATAGTGACGGATCAGCTACTTTACAGATAAATTTTACAGATGGTGATGGTGACATTGGTTACCAGACAAGTGAAAAAAACCCGCCTATTGATTTTTATATTGAGGTATTGAGTGACTCGGGAAACAGTAATTATGTACCTCTTTTTGTTTCTGGCCAAACAGACCCCGTGATGGGCGATACTCTGTTTATTCCTTATAATGTACCTTATATTACCCCTACCGGTAAAGACAAGGAGCTAAGCGGACAAATTCAGGTGGCCCTGGCAGCGGGTGTTGGTTCATGGTACCTTAAAACCAATAGTTATTATGAATACCGTATATGGCTTATAGACCGTGCTAACCATGTAAGTAACAGGATTACAACACCACCTGTACTCAGCCCGCCTAATTAACCTACCGAGGTGTTTTTCTTCTCCCGCTTGTGTTCTACAGCATCACGATAGAACATTACCTCAATGGCTATATTCTTTAAATGGTCACCCACTCTTTCCAGTTTCATTACTACTGAAAACAGGTATAAGCATCGTTGACTTTGTTCGGGGTTCGCCTGTATGTATTTTGCTATGGCATCCATAGCCATAAGCCTGTATCGGCCTATTACCTGGTCTTTTTCAAAAACAGTATCGAGGAAAGAGCAGTCCTCTTTATCAATAGCCTGTTCAGCGGCATACATCATGGCATCTATTTCTTCAAACATCTGAACCATATTGCAGCTATTCAGCAATACTTTGTCAAATGAATGCTCAGTTTCAGAAATATAAAGCGATACCCATCCGGCGAAATCGGCACAGCGGCTAAGGCTTCGTATAATTCTGAAAGAGGCTAAAACAAACCTTAAATCAGCCGACTGTGGCTTGAATACGGAAAGAAGGGTTTCACAATCGTTCTTTATTTTTTTGTTGCAGGCTTCAATTTTCTGCTCAGTAACAACCACTTCATACCCAAGGTCTTTGTCAAATTTCAGCAACGACTCTTTAGCCTTGTGCATTTGGGCCTGCACCAGTACACAAAAATGCAATAAATCCTTTTTCAAGCCCTGTAATTCTGCTGAAAGCATATTCTATAAATAAAACAGAGTAAATATATAAAAGAGAAGTGAAGAAAGTATGAACTGTTTTTTTTGCTAAAACAATTTGGTAACTCCGAAACATGCCGCAGCTATAAGCGCTGCAACAGGAATTGTGAGTACCCATGCCCACACTATGCTTAGCGTAACACCCCAGCGAACTGCTGAAAAGCGCTTCCTGGCCCCGACTCCGATTACTGCACCGGTAATAGTGTGGGTAGTACTTACAGGAATACCAAATAGTATAGTAGAATAAAGTGTCAGGGCCCCGGCTGTTTCAGCACAAAAGCCTTCAAACGGGCGTAATTTGGTAATACGTTGGCCCATAGTTTTTACTATTCTCCATCCGCCAAGTAATGTACCCAGGCCCATCGCCAATTGACAGGCAATAACAACCCAATAAGGTAAGGAGGCCCCTGACTCCATATTCTTATTAACCAATAAGGCCATCCATATTATACCCATTGTTTTCTGCGCATCACTTCCTCCGTGCCCAAGACTAAATGCGGCAGAAGAAACAAACTGCAACCTACGAAACAGCTTATCGACTTTGGAAGGATGCTTATGTCTAACAATTATTTCAACTACCGAAGAGATAAGATATGAAAGTATCATGCCCAGTATGGGTGAAACAACAATGAATATTAAAATCTTATAAATACCTGAAGATATTATTGCCGCAGGCCCTCCCGCAACCAAAGCAACCCCTAAAAGTCCACCAACTAATGCATGAGATGAACTGGTAGGCAGCCCCCATATCCAGGTAATTATGTCAACAATAATTGCACCTATAAGGGCGCAGGCAACAGCAGTAAGCGTCATGAAATGAGGGTCTACTACCCCTTTACCGACAGTAGCGGCTACTTTAGACCCGAAAACAAGAAAAGCCAAAAAATTAAACAAGGCAGCCCAGGCAACAGCAGCACCGGGGCTCAATACTTTTGTAGATACTACAGTCGCAATAGAATTAGCGGCATCGTGAAAACCATTAAGAAAATCGAAAGACAGAGCCAGGATAATAATTACTACTATTAAAGACATGAATCAATCAACTTTAAACGTTCTTCACAATAATGGTTTCCAGAACATTGGCAGCATCCTCGCACTTATCTGTAGCTGTTTCAAGTACTGAAAGAACTTCCTTAGTCTTAATAATTTCTATTGCATCCTTCTTTTCGTTGAAAAGATTCGCTATGGCATTGTCAAAAATATCGTCGGCATGATTTTCAATGCTGTTAATGCGTACACAGGCAGCCCTCATGGCATCTACATTTTTTAAATCCCGTAATCCCGTTATAGCTTTATGCAATTCTTCTCCCCCTTTCTCAATAAGTTCTGCAAACTTGCTTATAGTTGCATCAGGAACCTTTATTTTATATAGTTCAATTCGTTTGGCCGATCCATGAATAAAATCTACCACATCGTCGACTGCAGATGCCAATTCATGAATATCCTCCCTGTCAAATGGAGTTATAAAAGTAGTGCTTAATGCAGTGAAAATATCATGGGTTACAGTATCCCCAATATGCTCAAGCCTTTCTATTTCCCTTAATAATTCCCTTCGCTTATCATCGTCGGCAGTATTTACCATTTTGGTAAGTGCCACAGCAGTTTCAAGCAGGTTACCCGAGGCTTTTTCAAAAAGAGGAAAAAACTTCTTCTCTTGCGGAATAAAGAACTGTAAAAAATTTGCCATGTCAATATGGGTTGTGTGTCTTTAATTAAGCAGTGCAAAGAAAGAGAAAAAAAACTTACACACAAGATTCATTCATTGGTTAAAGAAAATTTTATCTTTGCACCCTCAATTTTTTATGGTGGCTGTAGTTCAGTAGGTTAGAACATCAGATTGTGGTTCTGAGGGTCGTGGGTTCGAGACCCATCAGCCACCCTTTATTAAATCACTAATTACCTGCTTAAATAGTTGTTAAAGGTTTGTGGTCAAAAAAAGTTCCTATTTTTATCACACATTCACAATGTTTATAGGGAAGGGTAATAACAACTAATCAATCTTATAGGCCTTAAGTATGGTATTCAGCAGCATTATTTTTCTTTTCTACTTCCTGCCAATATTTCTGCTGGCCTATTTAGTTATAGATAAAAAATACAAAAACGCCTTAATACTTGTAGCCAGTATAATTTTTTACAGCTGGGGAGCGCCAAAGTTTATATTTGTAATACTCCTAACCACTTTTGTCGATTTCCATCTTGTCCGATGGATGTCAAACACTGAAACCCGCCTTTACCGAAGGCTCATGCTTACTCTTTCGGTATCTATTAATCTTGGGTTACTCATTTATTTTAAATATTCCAATTTCTTTATAGAAAACGTTAATGTTATATTAACGGGTATTTTCCATTCTAAGGAAATAACCTGGACCAAACTTGTTCTGCCCCTGGGAATTTCATTCTACACATTTGAAACAATTACCTATGTTGTTGATGTATACAGGGGTGTTCACAAGCCCCTTAAAAACTTTTGGGATTACCAGCTTTACATTATTTTATTCCCAAAGCTTATAGCAGGCCCCATTATACGTTACCACGAACTGGCTGACCAGATTACAGACCGTTCAGAATATGAGACAAGTGAAAACAGGCTGATGGGCTTTTATCGTTTTGCTATTGGATTAGGCAAAAAAGTCCTTATAGCTAACGTAATTGGCCAGCAGGCAACAATTATTTTCGGCAGTGATTATAACAACCTGAATTCCTATGCTGCCTGGATGGGGGCTCTTGCCTACACGTTCCAGATTTATTTTGACTTTTCCGGTTATTCAGATATGGCTATAGGCCTAGGTAAGATAATGGGATTCCGCTTCCCTGAAAACTTCAATAATCCTTATATATCGCGAAGCATTACCGAGTTCTGGCGGCGGTGGCATATTACTCTTGGTAACTGGATGAAGAACTATTTATACATACCTCTTGGTGGCAATAGGGTAAACAATAAAGTACGCCTCTATTTTAACCTGTGGCTGGTATTTCTTGCATCGGGCCTTTGGCATGGCGCATCGTGGAGTTTTGTTTTCTGGGGCGCTTACCATGGCTTTTTCCTTGTAATCGAGAGAATGTTTTTGCTCAAACTGCTTGATAGAATGGGCAAATTTTTCAGTACATTAATAACCTTTCTTATTGCAGCCATTGGATGGGTGTTTTTTAAAGTCGATAAACTGGGTGATGCTTTTGTTTACCTGGGGCAAATGTTCAAGTTCCATTTTACCGGCACTTATCTCGAAAAAGCTGACTCTAAATTCTATACCCTTCTTATTGTTGCGGCTTTCTTTGCTTTCTTCGCCTATTTCAAGCGTGGACAAAAAATACAAGATGCAGTTTACTTTAATGAATACACTAATGCAAGGCACACGATACTTGCAATTACTTCTATAGTGCTTATTACATTATCTGCCGCGGCAATTACCTCTTCAGATTTTAACCCATTTATTTATTTCAGATTTTGAAGGCTCCTGCTTCAATATACCAAACGGCGCTTTACACAATTCTTTTGTGTTTACTTTTTTTACCACTATTTGAAATAACTACCGGTTTTATAAAAGTTAAAAAACTTGACGGAGCTTACGAAAATAAAGATACCTTACCTACATTTTCTGTAAAAAACTGGCTAAATGGAACTTACCAGTTCCAAAAAGAAAAAACTGTAAACGACTCTTTCGGGTTCCGGAATATTTATGTGCGCATAAATAACCAGGTTGACTATAGCTTATTTAATTTACCGCATGCCAACGAAATTGTAGGTGGTCAGGATGGTTATCTTTTTGAAACGCATTATATTGATGGTTACTATGGAAACGATTTCCTGGGGACTGTTTCTATAAATAGAACAATAGAAAAATTGAAATTCATAAATGATACACTTGCTAAACTTAATAAAACCCTTTTACTTGTTATAACCCCGAGCAAGGCATTATTTTATCCTGAATACCTACCTGATGACCCTTACACGCTTAGAGATTCGACTAATTATTATACATACTTACGGCTTCTGGATAAATCGCCCCTGCATTATATTGATTTTAACAACTATTTTATTGCGAACAAGTACACGTCGAAATATCCTTTAGAGCCAAAAAATGGAATTCACTGGAGCATGTATGGAGCTGCTATTGCAGGGGATTCATTGATTAAATACATTGAAACAGTACGCCATATACATATGCCAAAAGCAATTTGGAAAAATACGATTGTAAGAAGTGATACCGGATATGATAATGATGTAGAAACAACAATGAATCTTCTCTTTAATCTGAAAAGCCCATTGATGGCTTACCCCAATATTGAATTTGAGAATGACATTACGAAAACAAAGCCAAATGTTATGACAGTTGGGGATAGTTATTACTGGCAACTTCTTTCCAGCTATAATATAGGACATTGCTTTTCGCCGGACAGTAAATTCTGGTATTACTTCTTCAAACCAGACCATTCCAGGTTATCGAGGTCTGAAGTGAAGGATGAAATAAATAAGAATGATTTGATTATGATACTTGCAACTGCCCACAACTATATAAATTTAGGCTGGGGGTTCATAGATACCGCATATTGCATGTTTAAAGGTACCTACCCAAACCACATAAAAAGCACAATACCTTCTGAAAGGCTTGCAGAAATTAAAGAAGGAATAAAAACAGATAATGAATGGCTGCAGCAAATTGAAATTAGCGCCAAAGAAAGAGGTATCTCGTTAGATTCTGCCATAAACATTAATGCACTGTGGATGATAGGACAAGAAAACAATCGCAAGAACTAATAAAGCAGATTTAAAAGGTTGCGATTTATTAATACTTAAAACATGCAAAAGCCTTCGAATAAATATAACCGTCTTTATGTAGTGATTATTGGCCTGCTTTTTTTGCCGTTACTCGAAGGTATAACTAACCTCATTCCTGTAAAGCCCCTACTGGGTGCTATTGCAAATAAAAACAAAACACCCAATTTTTCACTGGCAAGTTGGTTTGAAGGAACATACCAAACAGAAAAAGAGCTTGTGGTTAATGATTCTATCGGCTTCCGGAACATATTGGTAAGGGTGAATAATCAATTAGATTATGCCCTGTTTAATATATCGCATGCTCAAAACATAGTTGTAGGTAAGGATGGATTCCTGTATGAAACACATTACATAGACGGTTATTATGGTACAGATTTTGATGGTACATTCAATATTGAGAAAAGGTTGCGTAAACTGGAATATATAAATGATACACTTGCTAAACTCAACAAAACACTTATACTTCTTATTGCTCCTAACAAGGCTATTTATTACCCTGAATACTTACCTGATAACCCTAATGCAAAAAAAGATTCCAGTAATTATGAAACATGGCTCAAATTATTAAAAAACTCCCCTATTCACTATATTGATTTCAACAGCTATTTTGTAGCAAACAAGTATAAATCAAAATATCCGCTGGAGCCAAAACATGGTATGCATTGGAGTATGTACGGCTGTGCCCTGGCGGGAGATTCACTTGTAAAATACATTGAAGCTGCCCGACATATAAAAATGCCAAAACCGGTATGGAAGGCAATTACATTAGAACGTGACCGTGATATAGACGTTGATGCTGAAAATTCCATGGACCTTGTTTTTAATCTTCCCGGGCCATTAATGGCTTACCCCGATGTTAAATTTGAGCACGATTCTACAAAAACCAGGCCGGGAGTACTTTGTATTGGCGATAGTTACTATTGGGGCTTTGTTGCAGGCTATGATATTGGAAATGGCTTTTCACCCGACAGTAAATTCTGGTATTATTTTAAAAAACCCGACCATCAGACCCCGACAAGACAGGAAGTAAAAGATGAATTAAATAATAAGGATATAGTGCTTATGGTAGCAACAGCACATAACCTGGTTACGCTTGGCTGGGATTTTATAGACAGTGCGTATTATATGTATAAAGGTACCAACCCAATACATAACTACGGCCCCGAATACAGAAAGAAAATAGCAGAACTGAAATCGAAAATCCAAGCTGCGCCCGATTGGTTGCACCAAATAGAAACCGGGGCCAAAGAACGTGGTATATCTGTAGACTCGGCACTTACTTTAAATGCCATATGGATTATTGAGCATACTGCCACCAACTAAGAATTAATAAAACCTTACTTTTACACGCCTTACCTGTAACCCGTTAATAAAGCAGAATGAGTAAAAAGTGGAATTACATTTTTTTTGCGCTTCTCGTAGGAATTTCACTCTTATACGGTTACCAGGACATTTTTTTCATGCGCCCTTACTCTATGCACCAATGGCGGCAATGTGATTGTCTTTCTATAGCATATAACTACTATAAGGAAGGAATGCACTTTTTCAGTCCTGCTGTGCATTGGAGTGGCCCGACAGGTGACGGCAAAACCTGTACCAGCGAATGCCCCTTATTATATTACCTGGTTGCCTGTTTGTGGACTGTATTTGGCTACCATGAATTCATTTACCGCATGCTCGATACTTTTATTGCTTTCAGCGGGCTTTACTATCTCTTTAAAATCGCCAAAGAAATTCTTGGTGATGGTTTATGGGCTATTATAACAAGCTTATTTCTTTTTTCATCAACCATATACGCTTACTATGCTAATAACTTTACAACTGATGTACCGGCGTTGGCGCTTGTCATTATTGGCTGGTACCATTTTCTAAGATTCTATAAAGAAGGCAAACAAAGTTCATTTATAAAATATGCTCTCTTCTGCCTCCTGGCTGCATTAACTAAAATTACTGCCTTGCTTTCCTTTATTCCTCTTTTCCTTATCATTCCAATTGAAATGTTCAGCACTTTTAAATTTAAAAATGATGGCAAACTATTCCAGCAACCCTTCAAGCAAATATTGCCTGTTATACTGATAATTGGTATTACCGGCGCATGGACATTATTTGCCATAAAATATAACAAGGCCCATATCGAGGGCCTTTTCAGCACCCAAACCTATCCCATTTCAGAAATTGGAAAGCACGAGATAAAAGAAATATTAATGATTATATACAATAATCAACTGCCTGTTTTCTTAAATACACCTGTGTTCATTTTTATATTGGTTCTTTTTGGCGCTTTACTTGTAAACTATAAACAAACCAATAGGCTACTGCTTTTTATAACCACATTCATATTCATTGGTAGCGTTGCCTACCTGTTACTGTGGTTCCAAATATTTAATGTTCACGATTATTACCTTATTCACCTTCTCATTTTTATTCCATTTGTACTTATAACCTTTCTGCTTTATCTGAAAAATACTCAGCCTGCAATTTTCACATCCGTAAAAATTAAAATTACAGCCTGCGTTATCCTGGCATTCAGCATATATAATTGCGCTGTTAATATGCACATGAGGTATAACCCATTAAACCCTATTGCACGCTATAGTTTTACTAATGACAGGGAAACAACGTCTTTCTGGAACTGGTATTATTGGGATTACCAGGCTCATTACAAAGCCCTTGAAACAATAACGCCATACCTTCGTTCACTGGGCCTGAAACGTACCGATAAGGTAGTAAGCTTTCCCGACATAAGTATTAATGTAACACTCTATTTAATGGACCAGAAAGGGTTTACAGGTTTCGGCTACCAGAAAAAAGGAGATGATTATGTTGACCTTCTTGATAACTCTATACGAGAAGGAATAAACTATTTTGTTCTCAATGACCCTTCACTTGCCGATTCTGCATATTTACAACCTTACATTAAAAATAAAATAGGGGAATATAAAAATGTTAATATTTATAGTCTGAAAGGAATCGATGTAAATACCTTGGCTGGGGAAGTGCGTAAGAAAAAAATACTTGACAGCATTAGTGAACGTATACGGGCTAACCCAGATTGGTATAATCAAATAAAGAAGGGAGCTAAAGAGCGGAATATTTCTACTGATTCAGCAGTGAAGTTGAATGCAATTTGGATGTTACAGAATCAAAAAAAATAATTCTTATTTCTGAAATAACCAGCTTAGGTCTCCCGGGTTTCTAATTACTTTAACTTCAATATCATCAAACCAGGCAGGGTTCTTATTGATATTCCATGCATAAATTCCAAGTTTTGAAAAAGACACTGGTACAAGAAATGTAAGTTCAATTTTATCCCACCCATTCCCGTCGTTTTCAATTGCCGTTTTGGAAGCTTTATAAAACCCATACGCATCAGAGGCAACTAACACCCCACTTCCGGTTTCTGAATATCTCCACGCTGTAACCTGCACAATTTCACCAGGGGTTAAATCAGTTGGCAGCCAAGTGAATCCATACTGGTTTTCTTCATTAAGTTTAACAGAAAATTTGCCACTATGAACTTTTTTGGTACTCCTGCCAGGGGCATTATTCATCTTCTCACCATCAGACATCACAAAGCATTGACTGTCGGCAGTAAGCTTCTCCGCATCGCAACTATACATTGCACTTATGGTTTTGTTGTGCTCCTTTTTCAACATTAAAAACGGGTTGGCCTCCCCAACTACATTCCATTCAGGGTTGAAAACATATTCATACACTTTCTCCATATAAGCAGTGTCATTCATAAGCCAAAAATCGTTATACCCTACAAGGGTAATGTAATCAGCATCCTCAACCGACGGAAAATGATATATGCTTGACCTTAATGATACATGTGTGAGTATGCTGGCAGATGAAGATACTTTTGCGTCAGAAGGAATTTGATTTAAATAGGTATTTACTTGTCTCACTTCCAGTTTTGATTTGAAGAACCCGGAATCGAAAATGTTTTCCTTAATGGTTAATCCGGTATCCATTTTTCTTGCAGCCTCTGGCATCTTGTTAATTGTAACAATTAAGGCAAGACAGCAAATTACACCACCCGTTATCCGCCTTGTTATTTTACCTTTAAAACAGGCCAAAGTCATGAAAACCGAAATGGGCAACAATGTTACCACCTGAATAGAATAGTATGAATTGATACTCCACCTCATAGGTTCATCGTTCAGCATTTTTTGCATAAGAAGAGGTATAAACCAAATGAAGTATTTAGGGCGGAAAAACAAAACTGCTCCACCTGAAATAAGGTAAACCATATAAAACTCACCTTTAATGCCATTATAAGCCGGGTTATTCAATTGGTTTTCGAACAACAACAGAAAAACTTTTATCGGGTGTCGCATAATGAAACCTAAAGCTTGGTAAGGGGTGGTACCTAACGCAGCGTAAGTAAAAAAATTATATGGTTTATCGGGGCTGCTAATGGCGGGGATAAAAACCTTAAAAGCCAACACAAAATAAAGCACAGAAATAACTATGCCTGAAATACAGAAAATAAGCTCTTCCCTTTGTTTCCTGTTCCATATCATTAAGACCAGAAAAATAAAAATGAACCATAGTGCAATATCTTCCCTCGATAAAATAGCCAGTACAAAAAATACACCTGCTATTACAAACCTTTTTGCCTCAAAAAAGTAAATAAACAAGGGTATTAAACAACAGGCCATTACTAATAAGTTGCTGTCGTCGGCAAACGAACTATAGCGCCCGTGCAATAAAAAATACAACAGCAATCCACCTATTGCCAGCCAGGGGTCACCGGTTTTTAATTTTATCAGCCTGTATACTGCCCAGCCACTCCATAATATTAATGTAACCTCAACCAGTAATAATGTATATGTGCCCGTTAGCCAACCCAATAACCAATATACAGGTGCCAGAAAGAAAAGAAAAAAGGAAAAATGGTCCTGCAAAAAATTAACATTAAAGGGGAAGAGCACTTTATATACCGGGCAAGGGCTTATATGAAAGTGCGCATAATCGCGGAAAGCGAAATTATAAACCCCATAATCAAATGCAAAAGTTCTGAAATAGTAATGGTTGGTTATAACCATAGTATAGAAAACTGCCGCAAAAACCAACATTATGGTATAATACCAGAACTTATAGTCACCAGCAAACCGGTAACGGGAATTTGTGTTCACCAACGTTGTTTAAATTCCCAAATATAGGGGAAGCAAGCCATCTGTTTAAAAGGTGTTGGATAATCGTACAAAAAATGCAAAAAACTGACGGGGCTTATTTTATATATTTGCGAATTAATTGCCTAAACCCAAGTGGTGAGAAAATTATATTTAGTTTTTTCTTTTTCTATATTACTTAGCGCCAGTGCTTTTGGGCAGTATGAACAGGCAGTGGCCCACACTAAAGTTATATTCATTTACAACTTCACTAAGCTTATTGAATGGCCGACAGATTATCATCAGGGTGACTTTGTAATAGGAGTTTTAAATGCCAATGCTACCCTTCTGGGCGAGCTTAACAAGTTAAAAACATCTGGTAGTCAGAAACTTGTAATAAAAAATTACAAATCGGTCGATGAGATAGACAAGTGTAATATTTTGTTTGTTCCTGAAACCAGTAACAATCTGCTCGCAGAAGTCGTTAAAAAACTACATGGGTCAAGTACTCTGCTGGTAACTGATTCGGAAGGCGACGGTAAAAAAGGGGCTGCAATAAATTTTATATGGAAAGATAATAAACAAGCCTTTGAATTAAATAAAGCCAACGCCGAAAAGAATCACTTGAATGTAAGTTCAAGCCTTGAAACGTTAGCAGCAGTAAACATTAAATGACATGAAACAGTTGCGAATAATATTCTGTGCTTTTATACTACCGCTAGGCGGTATAAAAGGGTATGCGCAGAATAATAATTTTGTCAAGGCTTATAACTGTTATCAGCGAAACAGTATAGATAGTGCCAAAACATTTATTGACCTGGCCATGCAGGAATCTGATAACAAAACAAATGCAGAGGCCTGGACTGTAAAAGGATTTATTTATAAAGAGCTTTACAAAAAATACCAGATTGAAAACATTAAATCCCCGTTCAGGGATACCGCCGTTAATGATTTACTTTATTCGTACAAACTTGATTCAACTACCGCTGAGAATAAGGAAAATATAATAAACGGATTAAACTACCTGGCGGCTTCTTACTATAACCAGGCCGATGATTTAATGGATTCTCTGCATTTCCATACAGCAATTCATAAATACAACAGGTTTAAAACCTTAATGCGAAAAATTGGAAAGACACAGAATCTTAACAATTTAGACGAGCATTTTTATGCCAAGTTAGGGAACATATACTCCGTATATTTTTTCAATGCTTCCGCTTTCAATGCAAAAAGAAAATATCTCGATTCAGCCAGGAAAGCTTTTGATGCAGTACTTGCTATCAATCCTGATAATTATAGTGCTGTATTTGGTATTGCCCGGTTATATTACAACCAGGCTGTAAACATTATAAACAACCTGCCAATTGAGGCATCAATTGATAGTGTGAATCAGGCACAGGATACCTGTATTCATTTGGCTAAAATGTCGCTGCCATATATGCAAAAGGCGCACTTACTGGAACCTTTAAAGCTTGAACCCGTTATGGGATTGCAAGGCGATTATGTGATGCTGCATGATGAAGAAGGATTCCGTGTAAATAAAGAACTGGAAGAGAAAATAAAGAACCAAAGCAGCCCCGATGATAAGTACAAATCGCTTATCCAGGTGGGCGATGAGGCGTTTAAAGCCGGTGACTATCCCGATGCCAAGGATGCCTATGAGAGCGCTTTGAAACTAAAGCCGAACGAACAGTATCCGAAAGACCAGTTGAATAGGATTGAAAAGGCTCAGGGCCAAAACAAAAAGTAAAGGCCCGAAAATAATGTTACATTTGTAACAGTTACCCACCTGGTTATCACAATATGAAATTCCGCTTTACAATAGGAAGGAGAATAGGAACAGGCTTTGGTGTTCTCATTGTCTTAACCTTGGGTGCATTTGTGGCTACCAACCTGACACTTAAAAATGGCCGGGAGAAAACAAATGAGGTAACGGCCATTTATAACCCATCTGTTTCATTATTAAAAGATTTAGACTTATTGTTAGTAAGGGCTAAAATGCTCATTACCAATTGGGTATCTATTCAAAACCCTGATGATGTACCAGGCAAAACAGCCATGAGGAACCTACTAAGGAAGGAGTATCCGGATTTGAAAAAAAACATTAAAAAATACGAAACAAAATGGACCAATGAGCACACCAAGAAAACAGTGGATAGCTTATTCTCTCAAATCGATTCGCTTTTCTATACCGACCGGCAAATAATGCTCCAACTGAATTCATTTGCGAGTTATGAAGATGCCTCGGTTGACTTCTTAATGCGCCCTATGGTTGATGAAGATGGTCCCGTAACGCTTCAATCGCAGTCGATACTTAATAAACTTACCGATGTAATTAACCAGGAAGAGGATGATGCATCACAGGTAACGGCCCAAATGCTAACCTCTTTCAACGTACTGAACAATATCGTTCAGTTTTTGGGCATAGCCCTTTTAATCGGGGGTATTATAATTGCCTTTTTTACCGTCCGGAGTATTGTAAGGCCTGTTGGGCAATTGCGCGATATGTTAACTTCTATGGCAAAAGGGGTTTTACCTACCTCTGTTACGAAAGAAACAGGAGATGAAATTGGTGAAATGTCGGCAGCTATGAATAATATGATAGCCGGCTTGAAACGCACAACTGAATTTGCCAATGAAGTGGGACGCGGTAATTTCACTTCAATTTATGAACCGCTTAGCGGAGAGGACTCTTTAGGACAAGCATTGCTAAAGATGAGAACAGACCTATATGAGAACGAGCAGGTGCTCGAAAGAAAGGTGATTGAACGGACAGAGGAAGTTGTACGTCAGAAAGTGGAGATTGAAGTCAAAAATAAAGAGTTGGAAATTCTGTACAAACATGTTACCGATAGCATACGTTATGCCAAAAGAATTCAGGAATCCATTTTACCACCGGAAAACCTAATCCATCGACTCCTTCCCGATTCATTTGTTTTATTCAAACCAAAGGACATAGTAAGTGGTGATTTTTACTGGATAAGTGAGAAGGATAACAAAATAATATTTTCGGTAATTGACTGTACGGGGCATGGTGTACCTGGTGCATTTATGTCATTGGTAGGCTATAACCTGCTGAAGGAAATTACTGAAAACATGGCGCACCTTCAACCGGCAAAAATATTAGATATGTTGAGCGAAGGTGTCAGAAAATCATTGCACCAGTTCGACAACAAATCGAGCGCTAAAGATGGGATGGACATCGCTCTTTGCATGCTTGACTATAAAAAAATGGAGCTACAGTATTCAGGTGCTATGAACTCAATGTACCTTATACGTAACCGCACTATGCAGGAAATAAAAGCCGATAAGCTATTTATTGGCTATTCATATAGCGATGAACAGAAGAACTATACCAATCACACTGTTAAACTCCAGAAAGGCGATTGTATTTATATTTCTTCCGATGGTTATGCCGACCAGTTTGGTGGCCCCAGGGGTAAGAAATTTATGCTTAACAATTTTAAGCAACTTATAATGGAAATGCATCAGCGCCCGCTCGACAGCCAGAAAGAACTTCTTGATTCACGATTTGAATCGTGGAAAGGAGAACTCGACCAGGTGGACGACATTTGCGTAATGGGTGTGAAAATATAGATGCCAGTAGTTATACCATCTTAACTGCTATATATAAAAGAAGCCAGTGCAGTATCATACTTGTTTCAATGGCAAGCGGGTAAAATAAATCACGCTTTGCGGTTTTGCCTATGGGTACAACAACAGCAATTTCAATCGCTGAAATAAGTAGTGCAATGGCCAGTGGAATTGATAAATTGAAAAACCGCAATTGAGCAATTACTGCTAAAGCAAATAGTATTAACACAGTATATGCTACGCTGGTTGTTTTATCAACTCCTATCAAAACAGGTAATGACTTAACCCCGTTTTTAGAATCATGCTGTATATCCCTAATATCAAAAGGAATAACAAGTACAAATACAACAATAAAGCTTCTTATAAACACAAACAATACACCAGGGCTGTAAATGTCTTTTAAATGCCCGGCATATGCTACCGGAATAAAGGTAGTTAGCCAGGCATACGCCAGTGCTATCCATACAATTTTAAGCCAGGAAATATCACGGAGGCGGATCCAACCCTTTGCAGAAGGTATGCACGGTAAGCTATAACCCAACCCTAAAACAGCCACAGGAATCAGCAACAACCATATTTTTAAGGGCATATACAGCATTAAAAGAAGGGAACTGATAAATGCGACAACTGTAATGGTAATGAAGGCCATTTTATTTCTATCAGCCCATTGGTGGCGCTCTTCTGCCCGTTCTTCCGGCAGCATTTTACTACGATGATAAAGCCTGTGAAAACAGTAAAGAAACAGGGTTGCCGAAAACACCAGGGCATTAACCCTTATATTTCCATTGTTACCATACAAAAGCAGCGAAGTTTTGGCCGTAAATGTCATAGCACACAGTGCTACATAAATATTAGAAAAAACCAGGAAACGGAATGCCGGAATAAGCATTCTCATAACTCATTGCTTATTAAAAATAATAGTATTTATCACCAAGCCAACAGCAAGTCCTACTCCGCTCCATACAATAGAATGAAGGGTTCTTTTGCGACGCGCTGTCATATCGTATCCATATAAATAAGGGTCGGTAGTTGCTATTTTCAAATCCTTAACACTCTTACGTCTAACCCTTATTGCCGGGTACGACACTATACCTGCAAAAATAAATGGAGGCCCAAAAGAAAATATACTGCCAAGCCCTATACCAGAACCTACTCCTATTGCAAAGGAGGCGATTGAAATTCCCACAGCATGAAAACCCCGTTGGGCATCCTGCTCGCCCTGTATAAATGCCCGGGCCTCGGCTACAGTAAGGTCGTGACCGGTAAGTGTATCGTAAATATAGTTAACAACCTCCCTGCCTGAACTTCCAAACTTTATTGAAAATACCTCCTCACGGTCTATTTCCAGCTTTTTATGCTTTCGTGAATTCAGTTTTTCGGCAAATACAGTTCCAGCCAAGGTATCGGTCACATGGGCGACAAGTATATTTCCGTTATTAAGGAGTATCGTATCCGGAATAATTGCTGTGCTCATAGTTACAGTATCCGGAATATGTTTAGGGGCAGGGTGTATGACAGCTACTGAATCCTGGGAAAAACTTTTGAACGGTAATAAGCCTACAAAAAGAGCTATTGCGGTTATTTTCATTGGCGCAAAGATAGGGATTAAGGCTGAGTTATAAGCTATGAATTATGAACGATGAATTAATACAGGATTGTCGTAATTTTTAATTCCTTATTCATCCCGATTGAAACCTCTTTTTTCATAGATTTGCACCCTTATATTTTGCAACATAAACTATGAAAACAGACAGCTTCGCATTCCGCCATATTGGCCCACGCTCAAACGATGTAAAAGAAATGCTAAACAAGATAGGATATTCTTCTATCGATGAACTTATAAATGCTACCGTTCCTCAATCTATAAGGCTAAGCAAGCCACTTAAATTACCTGAAGCCATGACTGAGCATGAATACATGGCTCATGTAAGCGAATTGGCTGATAAGAATAAGGTATTCAAAACCTATATAGGGCAAGGGTATTATAACACCATTACCCCTGCTGTAATCAAACGAAATGTATTAGAGAACCCTGGATGGTATACAGCTTATACTCCTTACCAGGCTGAAATTTCGCAAGGAAGACTCGAAGCGCTGTTGAACTTCCAGACAGTAGTGTCTGACTTAACCGGCATGCCCATAGCAAATGCTTCGTTGTTAGACGAAGCTACTGCAGCGGCCGAGGCTATGATTATGTTTTACCATTCAAGGCCAAAGGATAAAGAAAATGCGCATACTTTTTTTGTTTCACAGGATTGCTTCCCGCAAACTATAGATGTGCTTCGTACACGTGCCACCCCATTAGGAATAGTATTGGTTATAGGTGATGTTGATTCAGCGCAATGGGATGGTGTTTTTGGATCCTTGTTGCAATACCCTGCAACTAACGGCAAAGTAACCGATTACAGTTATTTGACAAAGACCCTACATGAAAGAGGTATTTACGTGGCAGTAGCATCTGACCTACTTGCATTAACCTTATTAACCCCTCCGGGTGAATGGGGCGCCGATGCCGTAGTAGGTAACTCACAGCGCTTTGGTGTGCCTATGGGTTATGGTGGGCCACATGCAGCTTTCTTCGCTACGCAAGAAGCATTTAAACGTGTATTGCCAGGCCGTATAATAGGTGTATCGGTAGATGCCGAAGGCAACAAGGTACTGCGCATGGCGCTGCAAACCCGCGAACAACACATTCGTCGTGAAAAAGCCACATCAAACATTTGTACTGCACAGGCACTACTCGCTGTTATGGCAAGTATGTATGCAGTTTATCACGGACCGCAAGGCTTAAAAAACATAGCTAAAAGAACACATCAATATGCCAGCTTTTTAGCCAATTCATTAGACAGGCTTGGCTACCTTATTTCCAACCGCGATTTCTTCGATACTATTGAAGTACAATTACCGGCAGGAATTGATGTAGAAATCATCCGCGAAGCAGCCTTAAAAAATGGCATGAACTTCAACTATATTTCTGCTGAAAAAATCAGCATAAGTTTAGATGAAACTACCACACAAAACGACCTTGCTGAAATCATCAATATTTTCGCAAAAGCCTCTGGTAAAGATACCATACAGTTTTCACATACTGACGTTCAGGCAACCGAGAACTTTTTAAAGCAAGATTCATTGGTTCGCAAAAGCACTTATTTACAGCATCCTGTGTTCAATACATATCATTCTGAAACAGAAATGATGAGATACATTAAGCGACTGGAAAACAAAGACATATCACTCACCCACTCAATGATTAGCTTAGGATCATGCACCATGAAACTCAACGCCGCGAGCGAGCTATATCCTATCACTATGCCTGGCTTTGCCAACATGCATCCATTCGCCCCGCTTGACCAGGCAAAAGGCTATGCAAAAATGTGCGACAATCTGGAAAAATACCTGTGCGAAATAACTGGCTTTAAAGGAGTGTCATTACAACCTAATTCAGGTGCCCAGGGAGAGTATGCCGGATTGCTCGTAATTCGTGCTTACCACATAAGCAAAAATGAAGGCCATAGGAACATTGCACTTATACCTGCTTCTGCCCACGGAACCAACCCTGCAAGTGCAGCTATGGCAGGCATGCAAATTGTAATAGTTAAATGCACTGAAAATGGAAATATCGACATAGCCGATTTGAAGGAAAAAGCAAACATTCATAAGGATAACCTTTCCTGCTTTATGGTTACCTACCCTTCTACTTATGGCGTATTTGAAGAGACCATTTCAGAGATTACCAAAATAGTACACAAGAACGGCGGACAGGTTTATATGGATGGTGCGAACATGAATGCACAGGTAGGCCTCACCAATCCTGCACGTATTGGTGCCGACGTTTGCCATCTTAACCTGCATAAGACATTTGCTATACCGCATGGAGGAGGCGGACCGGGGATGGGGCCAATTGGTGTTGCAAAACACTTAGTGCCTTTCTTACCAGGACATAACATATTGAAAAACGACCCACATGCTATTCACGCTGTTTCGGCTGCTCCATGGGGAAGTGCGTCAATACTTCTTATATCTTATGGCTACATACGTATGCTGGGGCCAAACGGAGTAACCGATGCTACCCAATATGCAATACTGGGAGCCAACTACCTTAAAGCCTGCCTGAAAGACCATTACAAAATTCTTTACACAGGCACACATGGGAACGTAGCTCATGAACTGATACTCGATTGCAGCGAATTTAAACGCCCTTCAGGAGTTGATGTTACCGATATAGCCAAAAGGTTAATGGACTATGGTTTCCACGCTCCTACTGTTTCTTTCCCTGTTCACGATTCACTTATGGTTGAACCTACAGAAAGCGAAGGCAAGGAAGAACTGGACCGTTTTGCTGAAGCTATGATATCTATTCATAAAGAAATAGTTGAAATAACCGAAGGCAAGGCCGACATAGCGGATAATGTGTTGAAGAATGCACCGCATACTGCCAAGTCACTAATATCAGACAACTGGAACCATAAATACAGCCGCGAAAAAGCGGCGTACCCGCTTCACTGGTTAAGGGAACATAAATTCTGGGTGCCTGTTGCACGTGCCGATAACGCTTATGGCGACCGCAATTTAATGTGCACCTGCCCGCCAATTGAAGAATATGAAATGGTTGCTGAACCTGCCCATTCCAACTAAATAAACAAAACCCCAATGGCTGCTGAATTAAAGGAAGTAAAGAAGGTTACCACCCACGTTCTACAGGAAATGAAAAACGCAGGTGAGAAAATTGCTATGCTTACCGCGTACGATTTCTCTATGGCTCGCATACTCGACCATGCCGGTATTGATGTAATTCTTGTAGGTGACTCTGCATCGAATGTTATGGCCGGGCATGAAACTACCCTGCCTATAACCCTCGACCAGATGATATACCATGCCTCCTCAGTAATAAGGGGTATAAACAGATCGTTGGTAGTAGTTGATTTACCTTTCGGCGCTTACCAGGGGAATTCAAAAGAAGCTCTTAATTCCTCCATACGAATAATGAAAGAATCGGGTGCACATGCGGTTAAACTGGAAGGTGGTAAAGAGGTAGAAGATTCATTGAAACGCATTATTTCATCGGGCATACCGGTAATGGGGCACTTAGGGCTCACCCCTCAGTCTATATATAAGTTCGGAACTTATACCGTAAGGGCAAAAGAAGTAGATGAGGCTAAGAAATTAGTTGAAGATGCATTGATATTACAGGAAGCCGGTTGCTTTGCTGTAGTACTTGAAAAAATACCAGCCAAGCTTGCTGCAGAAGTAACTTCAAAACTTTCAATTCCCACTATAGGTATTGGTGCAGGTGGCGCCTGCGACGGACAGGTACTTGTATTACATGATATGCTGGGCATTACCAACGAATTTCACCCCCGCTTTCTTCGCAGATACCTTAACCTATATGAAGAAATTACTGGCGCGGTAAGCTATTATATCTCCGACATTAAAAAGAGAGACTTTCCTAACGATAAGGAACAATATTAAACGAAACTTTTCCGTTAGTCTTACGTAAAAACTAGTGTTTCATCATATTATACTCATCTGATAGAAGTATATTTACGTTAACATTTTTGGTAGTTCTAATGATGAAAACCCTTAAATTTTTGCTGCTTTTTGCATTGGCAACTGTGTTGCTTTCATTCACAATAGTTAGTGGAGGTAGTGATGATACCTTGCGCACAGTTTCAAATACTGCATTTAAGCGGGGAGAGAAACTGAATTATCGTATTCATTATGGCTTTGTAGATGCCGGAATTGCAACCATAAGCGTATCAGATGAAAACAAAGAAATAGGAGGCAGAAGTACTTATCATGTTATTGGTACAGGTACTTCTACAGGTGCATTTAACTTTTTTTATAAAGTTAACGACCGTTATGAAACCTTTATAGATGAAAAGGCTATGTGCCCGGTAATATTTACCCGTAAAGTTGACGAAGGCGGGTTTAGATTTAACCAGGACCAGATATACGACCAGGAATACCATAAGGTTAATGCCAATGGGAAAGAACATAATATTCCACCCTATGCGCAAGATATGCTGTCGTCATTTTACTTTGCCCGCCTGTTTGATTACAGCAACGAAAAACCCGGTAAAATTGACAGCATAAGGACCTTTGTGGATGACACCATCTGGACATTGAAAATAAAATTCGTAAAGCGCGATACCTTAGATTCGGACATTGGTAAAATAAGTTGCCTTGTATTTGAGCCGATGGTGCAAAAGGGCCGCATATTTAAACACGATGATGACTTACAGGTTTGGATTTCTGACGATAAAAACCACATCCCCATCCGTGCACAGGCTAATATTTTAGTGGGCTCTATTAAACTCGACCTTAATTCCTATTCAGGACTTGCGAGTGATTTGGCTATCGTGAAAGATTAGCTATTTAGTCTTCGTAATGAAAATATGGACATCGCTGTCAGGCGAAAAATAAAATGGCTTGAAAGAATTGGATAACAAATCCTTCAACCCCTTCCAATCCTCCTTATGCAAAACATCACCATACGAACCATGAACAAAAACATAATCTATTTCTTTATGTTCATGCGGGTTTTCATTTGCAATTATATCTCCATCCTTTGCACCATTCACACCTATCGTAGGCATATCGTCCTTCCACACCACTCCAAACCACCTGTCATTAGGCTCGTAGTTAGGTAGTATTAATACCGGTTTATCCTCACCAATGTAGCATCCAAAATGCCCATACAGCCAGTTATTCGATGCATCTACATCCAGCACTACGCTGTTGGCTTCTATCATTTGCCCACCTTGTCTTATTTTTTCAGCTTCGTTATTTAAGGTGACCTGGATTGGCATATGCACATTAAACAGCAATAAGAAATGAATTGCTATTGCGCCACAAGCTATAAACCAGTTCATTATTTGAAAGCTTTCCTGGCAGGCA
>Ga0206855_10102_pt1 | contig 26174 bp, 19 predicted proteins | sample Alteio_BWOrgCont_51_FD_152637 | JGI IMG/M metagenome (GOLD analysis project Ga0206855, IMG submission 152637) | Enriched cells from forest soil in Barre Woods Harvard Forest LTER site, Petersham, Massachusetts, United States -... | ecosystem: Environmental > Terrestrial > Soil > Temperate forest >...
GCCCTTTATTTTAACCTTTCTGTATTAAACTTCGGGCTTGAAAAATATTCACGCTCATTACACTGGATAAATACCATTCTTAATAACCCTGATAACCGCGGAGAGAACTTGGGTATAACAACAACGATAAGAATTCTAAGACTTATTCTTTATTACGAAATGTCTTATTTCGATATTCTTGAATACGAACTGCGCTCTACTTACCGCTACATATCCAAGCAAAAACCATTATATAAATTCGATGAGATGATGCTGCTATTTATCCGTAAAACAACATCGCTCTACGACAGAGGGAAAATTAAAAAGCTTATGGAGCAAACCCGCAATGAACTGGTTAAACTATCTAAGATTAAAACCGAACAGCAAACTTTATCGTATTTCGATTTTATTTCCTGGCTCGACAGTAAACTGGAAAACCGCAAGTTTACTGATATTGTAAAAGAAAAAGTTCAGGAAAGGGTTAAAGAGATTGCTGCCTGAGCAAACTACCTGACTAAAGTGATATTACCCTTTTTATGTACTGTTTTATCACTTTCAAGCACAGCATCGAGGTAATACACAAACACAGCTGAATTCATAAGCACCCCGTTATATTTCCCATCCCAGCAATTGCCCCGGTCTTTCGATTCAAATACTTTATTTCCCCAACGGTCGTAAATTGAGAAGATCATTGTCCTAATACAGTTACCATATACACATTCAAAATCGTTCTCATTATCTCCGTTTGGCGAAAATGCATTGGGTACATAAATACAATTATCGTCAACTTCTATGGTAACGGATTCTTTTATGCTGCAGCCATTGGTATCGGTAATGGTAACATAATATGTAGTAGTAACTGTAGGGCTTGCAACAGGGTCAGGGCAGGTTACGCAACTTAATCCTTCCGCAGGAGACCAGCTGTAGGTACTTCCCACAGAAGCCCCACTTACATTAAGGCCGGTGTCATTCCCCAACGCTATAGTAGCATTACAGCATACGCTACCCAAAACAGCAGGCTCTACTTCCACCTCAACGCTATCCTTTATCGCACAAACTCCGTTCGATACCGAAACTGTATACTCAGTATTACTCGCCGGGCTGGCAGAAGGGTTAGTACAATTAGTGCAGCTTAATCCGCTTAAGGGCAACCATGTATAAGAAGAACCGCCTGATGCCATAAGCGAGACCGAGCTTCCCGGGCATATTATTTGCGTGGGGCTTACAGTTGGTACAGGATAAGGTACGACTGTAATTGTGACATCGGCACTTTTGTTACAGAGACCATTGCTTATATCTACAGAGTATGTAGTGGTTGAAGAAGGGCTGATACTTATAGTGCTTGAAGTGGCACCATTACTCCATATAAACGATGTTCCGCCTGTAGCAGTAAGGTTCACACTGTTCCCTGTACACATACTTGTAAGGCCTTTAATAGCCGGAACAACAGTGCAACATCCGCCCGACCACCTGGCAACATAAGGCATTCCCCCACCCATATTTAATGAGTCCATTCCCAGTACAGATGCAGTATCCACTACTCCACCCGCATAAATATATTTCCCCGCATGGTTAACCCCTAATGCATTTCCATCAGCAGAATTCTTTACACTGTCACCACTATATCCAACCCCTTTGTTACTGGTTGTGTAAATATCTCCGCATAAAATATTTCCTGCTGAATCGAACTGCAGTATAACATTACAACTTCTGTTTGTGGTTTTTAAATTGAAAGTATCAACTCCCATTTTTAATTTAAACGGAACGGCCATGTTACTATTTCCACGCACAGCAAGATATCCCCCACCCATACTTAATGTATCACACGCTACCGAATATCCTCTCCAGGAATTAGCATCGAGAGCAATTCCCTGGTCAACCCACAGCACATTTCCGTTAGGGTCGTATTTGGCAAGATACACATCAGTACTGTCACCATACTTAGTCCTGGGGCTTTGCACGGTATATGCATCGAAAGTATAAGTATTCGCAAACTGCCCTGTTACATAAGCGTTGCCCGGCCCGTCAACAGACACTGAATAGGCATTCGCATAAGCTGAACTGTTAGCAGGTGCTGCTTGTGTGGCCCATAATAAATTACCATTGGCATCGTATTTCGCCAAAAACATATCGTAGCTACTGGGCGAAGTAATGGTATAGCTTCCGAAGAAAAGAGTATTGAGAAATTGCCCGGTTATATATGAATTGCCTGAAGCATCAACTGCCACTGAATTGCCCCATCCGTAGCTGCCATTGGTAGGCGTAGTCGCCTGCTCTGCCCATAGCACATTTCCGTTAGGGTCATATTTTACAATAAATACATCTCCGTACTTAGCAATGTTTGACAAGGTAACACCTCCAAAACCCAGGGTTCCCCAAAATATTCCGGTTATAAATGAATTACCTGAAGCATCAACTGCAACAGAATATGCGTAGCCAAAACCTGTGGTTAAACCTGATTGCTTTGCCCATAACACATTTCCCAATGGATCGTATTTAACCAAAAATGTTTCCGGTAGTCCCATTGCCGGGCTTTGCAGTGTTATACCGCCAAAACTGATAGTGTCGGTAAAGTAACCTGTAATATAGGAATTGCCTGATACATCGGTAGCTACTGAACGCCCATAACCATTACTGGCAGAGCTGGCGGGGATAGCTTGTTTCGCCCAAAGAGCATTACCTGATGAATCGTATTTCACCAGGAAAACATCCATATAAGAGCTACTTAATGATTGAGAGCCGAAGGAAATTGAATTAATAAAATTGCCGGTTTCAAATGCATGGCCTGATTCATCAGACGCAACACTATGGTCGAAGTAAACATCGCCATAAGAGCCGGGAGTGTGAGGTAAAGCTTCCTTAGCCCAAATCCATGTCTGTGCTTTGGTGCTGTATGCACACAAAAGAATAACACTGCATAAAATTAAACAAACCCTGTTCACCTTTTAAAAGTCTACTAATAGAAAAATGTAAATCTACTGCAAACTTTAAACAGACTAACTAACCGTTATTAAATGAGGACTTCTTAGGTGAGAGAAGGAACAATACTCATTACAGGAACATCGGAATTATTAATAATCCCTTGTGCTGTAGAACCTATAAAAAGAGGTGTTGTATCGCTTTCCTGTTGGGTCATTATCATAATCAAATCACCATCAACCTTATTAGAATAATCGATAATGGCTTGTGAAAGGCTTTCATCACCTTTAATTGCCTTAATCATTTCAGCCGTGCATTTTACACCTGCCTTCTGAATAAATGATTTCACCTGGTCCATTTGGCGGGTAATACGGTTAACCACAAATTCATCGAGGCTGAATAATACTGATACCACACGTATAGTAGAACCGTAAAGCTTACCAAGCTCGATGGCCTTGTTAACTTTTTCGCGGGTTTCTTTAGAAAGGTCAATGGGCAGAACAATATTCTTACATCCTTCACGGTGGTGCTTACCTTTAATAGTAATAACAGGGCATTTTGCTTCCCTTACTACCCTAAGTGCATTAGAACCTATAAAACGCTTACGGATACCAACAGTTCCCTGTGAACCCATAATTATCATTTTCGCACTGATCATATCAGACACTTCAAGTATCTTCTCATACACATCACCTTTTGCCACAACTGTATTGACCTTTATCTTCTTCTTCTTTTCCGTTTCTTTAGCTAATTCATGAAGCTTTTCTTCAATTTCTTTTTTCATAGCCGCTTCATCGAACGACTTAGAGAAAATGCGGCTCAATGCACCACTTTCTTCAATTACATATATAAGCGTAAGCTCAGCATTATAAAATTGCGCAAGATTAAAAGACTGATCAAGTGCTATGAGCGCCTGGTCTGAAAAATCCATTGGAATTAAAATCTGGTTCGCATTAGATTTCATGTAGTTCGTAGTTTATTTTGGGTTGCAAAGGTAAAGAAAAATTCAAATCATTCAACTTCCCCTTAATTACGAGGCTGTTTAGGGCTAAAATCTGCCTTAATTCCTTGCATATATCTTAATCCCGTCCATCGACTTGAAAGAATAAGCCAAAGGCTTAGAGATATAAGATTTGTCAGGATTATTGATAAAGAAACTGATGCTGTTAGGGTATTTCAAACTTCCACAAGCAGTAAGGGTACCCGGGGCAATAATGGCAATATGGTCGGCCCCATTATCACTAACCATCATAGCCACCACAGCTTTATTGTTGTTGGCATCATCTTGCGCCTGCTTTAAAATATCCTGGCTCGATGCATCACCTAACAGTTTCCATTTGCTGTCCTTCTTTATATAGTTAGCAACTGCGTTTATATCAAGCGCTCCGCCAGGCTTATTAGATGCATCAAAGTCACTTATGCCATAAATTGCCTTTAAGGCTTTAGCTACATAAGTTTTGCATTCCGCACCTTTGTTCTGGCTTTTGCAACTAATGAAATCACTCTGCATTTGAGTTAAGCTGGTTTTCCAGTCAGCAGTAAATGAATAAGCAGCGGTTATTAAAAGAAGTCCTGAACAAACGATTGCAATCTTTTTCATGGTAATGGTTTTAATTGTAGTGGTAAAATTATAGAATTTATAGTATCATACCTATTTTGCAAAAAAATAGACCAAAAGGCTGGCAACGTAAGCCATAGCGCCCATATAAAAAAACTGTATGATGGGCCACTTGATACTCTTGGTTTCACGATAAACCACGGCAAGCGTACTCATACATTGCATAGCAAAGGCATAGAATAGCATAAGCGAAAACCCTACAGCGGCAGTGTATTCCAGTTTACCCGTGCTCGGGTTTATAGCAACACTCATCTTCTCACGTATAGACTGCGAATTATCTTCATTATCGGCACTGTATAACGTTGCCATGGTACCCACAAAAGCTTCACGCGCTGCAAACGAGGTAATAAGTGCAATACCAATTTTCCAGTCGAAACCGAGAGGTTTAATAACAGGCTCTATCCACTTACCGGCAATACCTGCATATGATTCCTTCAACATTTCAGAAGATATTTTTGAATCGAGCTGCTTGGGAGTATATTTCTTTACCGTATCGGCATTGTGATAGGTGGCCTCAATTTTATCGTACCGCCCCGAAGGAGCATGTGATGCCATAAACCATAATATTACCGAAATAGCAATAATAACTTTACCTGCATCAAACAGGAATATTTTTGCTTTCTGATAGATAGTGAGCCCAATAGTTGAAACCTTGGGAATATGATATAAGGGCAACTCCATAATAAAGTGGCTCTTTTCACGGCTTTTGATAAACGACTTCATTACAAAAGCAGCCCCAAGCGCTGCCAGGAAGCCAATAAGGTACATACCCATAAGCACAAGGCCCTGCATATTAAAATAGCCATAATTGTGTGTAGACGGAATAACTAACGATATTAAAAGAGTATATACAGGTAACCGAGCTGAACAACTCATAAGCGGGGTAACCATAATGGTTATCAACCTTTCTTTCCAGTTCGATATGGTGCGTGTACCCATAATAGCCGGTACCGCGCATGCCATGCCGCTCATAAGCGGAATAACCGAACGTCCGTTTAATCCAAGGGGACGCATAAGCCTGTCCATAATGAAACTTACACGGGCCATGTAACCTGTATCTTCAAGGATTGCTATAAAAGCAAACAGCAGCGCAATTTGCGGAACAAACACCACTACCCCACTCAACCCTGCCAATACACCATTAATCAGCAATTCCGAAATTTCGCCCTTAGGTAAAACATTTGCACCCACCTCAGATATTTTAACAAACAGGAATTCAATACCATTCATTGGGTATTTGGCTATAAGGAATATGCTCTGGAATATCACAAAAAGTATTCCCAGGAATATCAAATAGCCCCAGAATTTATGCGTCAATAAGTTATCAATGCGGGTAGTAACCGATTTCCTTTTCTCTTCCTCATCAACCTTCGCACAATCTTTAACAATTTCATTAATAGCTTTATAACGGGCTATTGTTTCCTGCGATTGAACCCTGTGTTTATCAAACCCTGCGGTTTTAATAAGCCGTTTAATATCTATCTTCTGAGTCGGTAAAACCTCAAAATGCTCAATGCCTGCTTCGTTATTTATTACCTGGTAAACATCGTAAGGGCTTTTTTTAGGGAACATTTTCTGAACAGGCTCTAAAATCTGTGCCGGGGCAAATTGGCTGATATCTATAAAATCTTTTTGAGGAGGCTGCAGGCCCTGAATAAGCAATTTTTCTATATTATCTATTCCGTGATGTTTACGTGCATTGGCAGGCACTACAGGTATTCCAAGCTGTTTCGAAAGTAAATCAGTATCAATATGAACACTGCGTACCCGTGCAATGTCCATCATATTCATTACAAAAATGCATGGTATCCTTAAATCAATAATTTGTGTGGCAAGAAAAAGGCTCCGTCTTAAGTTAGTTGCATCAGCTACAATAATAGCCACATCAGGATGATCTTCGTTAGCATCATCACACATTATTTTGTAGCAAACCTCTTCATCTAAGGTCTTGGGATAAATACTATAAGTACCAGGCAGATCGAGATACGTAACATACACCTTCTCGCCTGTTTTTTCGTCTGTTATTAATGCATCGCCACTGTGCTTTTCGACCGTAACACCCGGATAATTACCCGTTTGCTGGTTAAGTCCTGTAAGCCCATTAAACAAAGTAGATTTTCCGCTGTTGGGGTTACCCAATACGGCCACCTTCAACGAGCGCTGAGCCTGGTCCTTTCCTATCTTTAGTCTTATACTCCTGAACATCTGCTATTTTAATCGCTCTACGTTTATTAATGCCGCTTCGGTTTTACGCATACTCAACTTATAACCTGATACAATTACCGCCACAGGGTCACCCAATGGGGCAATACTTTCCATCTTTATCTTTTCGCCGGGGGTACAACCCATCTCCATGAATTTCAAGGAAGTCTCTTCATCATTGAATGAAACAACTATCCCTGCTTCCCCTGGCTTTAATTTATCTAATGTTACTATTTCCTTAGCCATATATAATCGGGCAAATTTAACAACCTGCCAGAAAGATGTACTACCTAAAGAAAGGTATTTTAACAGTTTTGAGTTATGAATGATGAGTTATACACAAAAAGAGTAGCATATTGCGTTAGGGATTGCTATGGAAAGCCCGGACCCGACTACTGGCGGGGAGGACTTGAAATATAAAGCCCGACCCTGAAGTTAAGCGAAGCCCATACTCCAGGGGAACGCCCTAAATAGTAGTAAATTAAGCTACAGAATTTTAATTATTCACCGCCGCCAGTTGCTGTTTCATAACCTCACTTATGTCGCGCATAAGCTTTTGTGCAAGGTTATCAGCCGTGGTTTGGTGAGCACTTTCAGCGTATATACGTATAATGGGTTCGGTATTAGAACGGCGCAGGTGAACCCAGTCGCCATCAAATTCTATTTTAAGCCCGTCAATAGTATTGCAAGGATATTTCTTGTATTTCTCTTTAATGTCTTTTAATACTTTATCGAGGTCAAGGTCAGGGCGAAGCTCAATCTTGTTTTTCGATGTAAAATAGCTCGGGTATGTTGACCTTAACAATGAACAGCTTTTACCAAAATTTGCTAAATGGGTCAGGAATAAAGCAATACCAGCTAAAGCATCGCGGCCATAATGCAACTCAGGATAAATTACCCCGCCATTACCTTCACCACCTATTACAGCATTATTCTTTTTCATCGCCTCTACCACATTCACCTCTCCCACTGCCGATGCAAAGTATTCACAACCGGCTTTCTTGGTTACCACCTTCAATGCCTGTGTAGATGATAAGTTCGATACCGTAGCGCCTTTTTTATTTTTCAGCACATAATCTGCCACTGCAACCAATGTATATTCTTCTCCAAACATTTCTCCATCTTCACACACAATGGCAAGCCTGTCAACATCCGGGTCAACGGCAAAGCCAAGCGAAGCATTTTTCTTTACAACTGTCTTCGATAATTCAATAAGATTCTCGGGCAAAGGTTCCGCTTCATGAGCAAAATTGCCGGTTGGTTCGCAAAATAACGGGAAGATTGTTTCCACACCTAATTGTTGTAACAACTGCGGAACAATTACTCCGCCTACTGAATTAACTGCATCAACAACCACTTTAAACTTCTTAGCTTTAATAGCTTTCACATCTACCAGGGGCAATTTCAATATCATATCTATATGCTTCTGGCCATAGGTATCATCTTTCTTAACTTCACCCAAACTGCCTACCTGTACATATTGGAATTCACCTTTGTTGGCAATCGACAGCACATCCTTTCCATCAGCTTCTGAAATAAATTCTCCACGTGAGTTCAGGAGTTTCAATGCGTTCCAGTTCTTAGGATTATGGCTGGCGGTTATTATTATTCCACCATCAGCTTTTTCGCCGGTAACAGCAATTTCTACTGTAGGTGTTGTAGCAAGGCCAATGTCAATTACGTCAATACCAAGGGCTTGCAGTGTACCTGAAACAATATCGCGCACAAATGGGCCCGATATACGTGCATCGCGACCAATTACAATCTTTGTCTTCTTAGCGTCTTTGCCTTTTTGGTTCCTCTTAATCCAACTGCCAAAAGAAGCAGTGTATTTAACAATTTCCGAAGGGGTAAGCCCTTCTCCGCTTCCACCTATAGTTCCACGAATACCTGAAATAGATTTAATCAATGTCATATTATACCTCAATAAGGGCGACAAAAATAATTCTTTTATCGGCAATTATGTTTCCTATTTATTAACAAACGTGTATATCTTTTTTAAGCGATTCAGCTAACATATTTTCTCCCTCTTTTAACGTTAAAAATGGTCTTTTCGCCGAAAACAACCCTTATTTATATGTATGAACGTTACTTTCAATTAATAATTACATTACAATGGCTAAAACCTTACGTTCTTACAAATCGGTACCTGTTTTTACAGAAGGGTTATATTTGCTCTCCAAAAAAAAGATAGGGACAATGAACTTTAACTTACCGGGCCTTCCTGAAAGAACTGCAAAACCACGTAAAAATGGCATAACCATGGTTATGGATAAGGGGCTGAGCCTGAGGCAGGCGCTCGACCTGGTTAGCGTTTGTGGCGAATATACCGATATAGTAAAACTAGGTTTTGGTACGTCGTTACTCACTAAAGACCTGAATAAAAAACTACAGATATATAAAGACGCTGACATTAAAACCTATTTCGGCGGAACATTGTTAGAGGCTTTCCTGGTGCGCGATATGATAGATGACTATCGCCGTTATATGGATAAGTATAAAATGGAGTATGTAGAAGTTTCAGATGGTTCTATAAAAATGAACCACGATGAAAAATGTGAACTCATAACAAAGCTTTCCAAAGATTATATTGTGCTTTCGGAAGTGGGTTCAAAGGAAGCAGGTGTAATTATTCACCCCGCTAAGTGGATTTCGATGATGAACAAGGAACTGGAAAGTGGCGCATGGAAAGTTATTGCTGAAGCAAGAGAAAGCGGTACGGTAGGCATATACAGGCCCAACGGCAATGCTCACGTAACACTTATTCATAAAATATTGCAGAAAGTACCCGGGGAAAAAATTATGTGGGAGGCGCCTAAAAAACAACAGCAAGCCTGGTTTATTTGTATGCTTGGCGCCAATGTAAACCTGGGCAACATTGCTCCCGAAGATACTATTCCCCTTGAAACCCTTCGTCTTGGCCTTCGCGGCGACACTTTTGTGAAGTTCATGCCCAAGGAATCGCAGAAGAAGTGGAAGTAGATTTCACACTAATTCCATAAATTCAAAATTACATTGGGCGTTACCCTTTCAGGGTCGGGCTATCCGCTTTTACTCCTCTCCGCCGGCTGGCGGATGCGGGGTAACCGCTGCTATCCCTAACGCAAAAATCAATTAAGCAGAACACACTCATTATCAAATCACCACATTTTAGATTCATCCAAATAATCTAGCGAGTCAAAATCTTTTATATGTTGCAGAGGTAAATTTCATCGTTAACCTACTACCACAATGATAGAAGATTCCGAAAAGCAGGAAGCCAAGCTGCCCGAGCTTACAACGCCATTTGAAAATATTGCCCTTTCTTTTTCAGGAGGTGGTTTCCGCGCAGCCTCATTTGGGTTAGGTGTACTGTCGTACCTCGACCATATTACATTCGACGACCATACACAAGACAACAAAAAAACTTCGTTACTAAATAAGATAACGTATATGTCTTCCGCTTCAGGGGGAAGTTTTACAACATCTCTGTATGCATTACGCAATGTTGAAGGAAAATCTTTTGAAGAATACTATAAAGAACTTTATGGTATTATGCAAAACGACGACCTGCTCGATAACACCCTGAAGACACTTGCAAGGGACAAAGACTGGCAGGAGCGCCCGCTGAAAAACAGGAATTTCATAAATGCGTTTGCAATAACGTATGATAAAACAATGTTCAAAGGCGCATTGGTAAAAGCAATTACAGCAGGGTTTCACGGACAACCCACCAAAACACATTTGCAGGAAATATGCCTTAATTCTACTGAGTTTTACCGTGGCCAGCAATTCAGGCAGCAGGTGAAACTGCAACCCGATCCTCTTGCATTGTATCCCTTTCATGTAACATATGGCAACTCGGCAATTCATATAGATAACAATAAATCTGACGACCTTAAACTTGGTGACTTGCTAGCTGCTTCTTCCTGTTTCCCGGCAGGGTTTGAACCTATTATTTTCCCTGATGATTTTGCCCATGGCGACAAAACTGCAAGCGAACAAATGAGGAAAGATATTTTGGCTAACCTGACCGTTACTGAACAACAGGCAGATGAGGGCGAACTTGAATTTTTGTACACCAGGAATGATTTAGATACTTTATATGAAACCCTGAAAACCCAGAATAAGTCGCGTACAGGTGCAGACCTTAAGAGCATAAAAAAACTGAACGACAATTTTAAAGTTGGTTTAATGGATGGCGGCATTACCGATAACCAGGGAGTGGAAAGTATGATGCTGGCTGAGAAAAGAAGAGAGAACGGGAAAACCAGTTTTAAGCCATTCGATTTTATGATGGTGAACGATGTAGGCAGCCAATACATGGATCCGTATAAAGTACCTGAAAACAAAGGTGCATCTGCTTTAGATGCTTTCACGTTAAATAAAGCCTATGTAGTTTCACTTGCTGCCATACTGCTTGTATTTATCTGGTGGCTACATCCTTGCTGGCATTGTCATTTTCTATTTGCCAAACCTTTAATGGTTTTCACAAAAATAATTGCATCGCTGGGTGTGCTGTTCATGGGGCTCATATTATTCATCCGGGCTAAAATATTGGGTACCGGCAAAGGAGCATTTAACCTGGAAAAAACATTTTCAGATAGCATTATTAAAAAGTTGTTCACGTTTGCAAATACTAGTCCTTTCAGGGTGTTTGTGAAAATGATAAGCACACGGTTAGCCTCTGTGCTGATATTGAACAACGATGTATTTCTGAAACGTATACGCCAGCTTATTTACAACGCATTCTTCAGTACACCCGGTTGGGAACTCAGGCAAAAATCGAACCACATTTACGACCTTGCTTTCAGCAACGATTTGAACCTGAAAAATACCCAGGCTAAAAGAGGAAGCAAATACCATACTACTCCTCCGCCAGCCCCCGGGCCGCGCATACAGCGCATAGCCGAAACGGCTTACAGTATGGGCACCACACTATGGTTTGATAAAGACGATGAACTGAAAGATAAAAAAGAAGCATGCATAATTGCCTGTGCACAGTTTACTACTTGCTATAACCTTATTACTTACATTGATCGCTTGCAAACAAGCGCAGAATGGAGCAAATTCAGCCCCGATTATCAAAAAAGGGTGCAGAACATTATGGCCCAGCTACAAACAGATTATCAGCAATTTATTAGTGAACCATTCTATTTGTTTAATCAATTATCGCAAAGTTTTAAAATGGATATACCAGCTATAAGCTATACCGATATTCCTTTCCCTAAGAACTTTGAGAAATTAATTTATCCGAAGAATTAATTAATAATATTCTCAGGCAAGCTACGCGTAGCAAAGCCAATGGCAGATGGCATTCAAAGGGTTATTATTTGTTATGCTGGTTATTTAAGGTAAAGCTTCACTTGCAATGCTTTGTAATTCCTTATTTCTATGAATAAACAAGCAGGCAAGCCTTAAAGACCTGCATTTGATAGGGCATACAGCTTGTAAAGCACAAAGGATAAAAAAATAAAACCTATGCAGAATGCAACCTTTCGTATATCATTCTCACTTAAGCCCGATACTATTCTAACAAATATTTTCATATTAAAAGCTATACTTTGTTTTAATGAATTTTTTCTGATAAATGTTATTTCCGGCAGTTATTTGTAACAGGTAAATGCCTTCAGGAAAAGGCTCTGTATTTATAACACCATCAGATGCAAGCTGATTCGACGTATATACTATTTGGCCGAGTGTGTTTATTATTTCAACCGAAGTAATATTGTTTTTGTTTCCCAGCTTTATGTTTAAATTATCGGTTACAGGATTAGGATAAATATAGAGCGAGGAAACTACAGACCGGAAGTTTACCGCTTTTACACTGAACGTTTCAGATTTTCCGTCAAAATCAGTCTGCCTTATACGGTAATAGAGCGTTCCGTTTCCATTTATAATATTGGCAGCATTATCGTCTATAAAAGAATAATAGATCGTTTTATCACTATTGCCCGCACCTATAACCGTCCCTATATTCTCCCAACTCAACCCATCTTTGCTGCGCATAACCGTAAAATAGTTGTTGTTGATTTCCGTGGCAGTCGCCCATGTAAGCTTAGCTGTTGCTCCTGCAGCTTGTGCGTCAAAGCTCAGTAAGCCAATGGGTAATGTCGAATTGTCTGATACGGTTACCGTTGCGGAAACGACAGAGCCTGCCCAGTCATTTACTGTTACCGTATATGTGCCTGCTGCCAGCCCAATGGCAGTATCGGTAGTTTGTGCATTTGCATCAGACCATAAATAAGTGTAATAACCGTCTCCAGAGGGGCTCTGCATCCCTCCTGTCGGGTTTGCCGTTGCAATGCCGTCACTGTCTCCGCTGGAACTTACATTGGCTACCACGCTTGCGGTTGTACTTAACAATGTATCTGCAAAAATATAACCTTGGCTATATATTCCGCTGCCTACCATGCCATACAGCATATTTCCCGAGATTACAACATCACCATGAGGGTTTCCGCCTGAATTGTTAGTCCAGAATTCCCATAGAGCAGTATATCCGCTTCCATCGGGATGCACAGAGAAAACATTTCCATAACTCGATATTGCCTGGCTTGACATTCCATACAATAAGCCATTATAAGCCGTTAATGAGCCATAAGCAAGGCTAGCATCTGCTATACCGCCCGAGAGGTTGCTGCCACCAACAATAGCCCCGGAATTAAGCAGCACAGTAAATCCGCTTCCATCGGTATGGATGGAGAAAATAGTGCCATCTCCGGATGTTCCTCCATATATTCCTCCATAATATGTCATTCCGTATAGCAAGCCGTTATACAGGATCAATGAACCGTGTGGACTTGCTCCATTTGTAGCGTCAAAATCGAACATTTCCGTGTATCCGCTCCCATCGGTACGTATACAAAAGATATTACCATATCCACTACTTCCATATGTAGCCATCCCGAACAAGGTATCTCCGGTAACGGAAGCGGTTAATGAGCCAACTAAATTAGAGCCAATAATTACAGGGGTAGCCATGGTGTGCAGCGTTGTAAATCCGCTTCCGTTGGTATCTATGGAGAAAATAGTACCATTTCCCTGACTTTTTGTTCCATAAAACTTACCACCTAAAAGGGTTAATGAGCCTTCAGGTCCGCTGCCTATTTCTGCCAAAACTTTAAATCCGCTTCCATCGGTATGAATGGAGAAAATGACACCAAGGTAAGGTGTCATACCATATAATACATTTCCGGAAAGGATAAGATTACCAATAGGAAATTCGCCATCAGTTACAATAAAACTATGCAGTACCTGGTACCCGCTTCCATCTTTATTCATTGAAAATATACAACCTGCACCAAGTGTGCCTCCAAGTTTTGACATCCCAAACAGGGTGTCTCCTGTAACAGAAAGAGTTAATGAACTTTTAGGATTTCCGACAGCAAAATCATGCAGGTCCGCAAATTGGGCATTAGCTGTTCCCATTCCTAAACAGAACAAAACAAATACTAACAAATTAATTTTTTTCATGTTGGGGAGTTTTATAAATTCGGGCAAAAGGCTTACTGATTTATTGCAGCAAAACTATTGCCAGAACGTAAGAACACCTATGGAACAAGGGGGACAAGAAGTGGACAACACTAATTAATAATGAATTCTGTTTATTCGCTTACGAATTTCAAGGCTTCATCATATGTATTGAATAACCTGGTGCTATTGCCCTGCATACGAGATATACGGTACAGCGCCAATACGACCGGCCCCATTCCAATACCTGCTTTGTGAGTTACTTTTTTACTTCCGTATTTAGCTACCTGCATGGCATAGTAAACCATACGTGGGGTAAATTTTATACCGGTAAGGTCTATAACAGCGCGTATTTCATCATAGGGAGACTGGAAGGTTACAGTGCGCATATACTGCGTGCAGGCAATGAATTCTTCTTCTGTTGTACCTTTCAGGTCAATAGCAAGAATATGCTTTCCGTTTATGGTGAGCCATTGAAAATGTTTTTCAATTTTTTTTAATATCTCACTGTTACTTATCATTATATCTGCATGAAGCTTTTTATTGCCTTATCTTACTGCTCTTAACCGGGAATAATTAAATATTATTAATAAATTCTCTTAATGACTGTGACTCACTAAGTCCGAGTTTTTTCTTTAAACGAGTTTGCGCTTTTTTTACACTTTGGTGATCAATAGAAAACAACACAGCTACCTGCTTATTATCTAATCCCATTTTCAGGCAGGCGCAATGCTTTTTATCTGTAAGCGAAAGAGAAACTATTTTATCAAGCTTTGCAATGAAATCGGGCTGTGCCTTATTGAAATATGAGAAAAAAGATTCTATCCGTTCATCTTCGTTCATGAATCGCCTGATAGAGTTTTTAAGCTCAATAACACTGTCAGAGAAATTGGCTGTATTCATTTTCTCAAGACATGAGTGGATATAGTACAGCTCGCTGTTTTTTTTCATCATCAGCATTGTATATGAGCTTAATTCGCGGTCGCGGGCTGTTAACTCCCGGTTAAAAAAATCGTTAAGGTCATCTAATGTAGATGCATGATGATATTGCGAACCAACCTTCAGATACTGTCTCGACTCTAAAGCGTTTTCAATCATTTCAATCAATTCGCCCTCTTTCACTTTTTCGGTAATATATAAATCTACTTCAGGATAAATTTCGTGGTTCGAAAACTTTTCTGCTACCAGCATAATAATTGGGGGATAATCGGTAGCAGTTTTTATTTGTTGCGATATTAATAGTATCAGAGGGGTATTGTCATACAAAAGAAAGTTTTGATCTAATATCAGGAGTTCATAGCGTTTTAAATAATCCGAATCAAACTTTTCAGATTTACTAAGCTCCTGGGTAATAGTATGGCCTTCATCAGATAGCAATTTAACTACTTTACCTGAAAATTCTTTATTCCGGCTTAACAGCAAAATTTTTGACATCTATTAATTTATTTTCAATTGCTTGGTTTTATTCAATGCTAACCTAAACCGTTTTTCAAAAATACCAAATTGCAAGTATCAGGAAGAGGGACAAAAGGGGGACAAAATTATACGGTGAGTAGGTTGTTGAAAACATTTGCATTTCTCTATTTCATAAATGGTTGAGCAGAACTAAATTTGTACGGAGTTATTTGAAAATAACAAGTAAAAGAGAACAAGTTTTCAAGAAGAAAATTCAACCACTCGATAAGTAAAAAAATAGAAAAAAGGGCTAGAAAACGTCAAATAATGGCGGAAAATGCCAAATTTTGGCATAGGGAAGTAGAGGTGCGTCCGCACCTAATTATGAATTATAAATTAAGAATTATGAATGGAAAGGCACTGTGTTTCTCTAAGGGGTTTATGTTAAAATGCAGAGATTCCTGTGACATTTAAAATTCAACATTTATAATTTAAAATTAAAAATAACCCCTTACTGTGTCCAAAGTGTCCAAAAGCCCAACCGAAATGAGTCAGGTGGATGTACTGCTAAGACCAACCACTTAATAACATATAACTCATATATTTTTTATATACTCGAAGTCTGAAAAATACTCTATGAAAAAACTCTTACCCTACCTGCTTGTTATAATTACAATCTGCCTGTTAAACCTGTCGTGCAAACGCAAAGTAGATTATACCCAGGGCCCTGATGGCGCGAAAGTAAAAGAACTGCGTGAAAAGATAAAACACGTAATACTTATATACCAGGAGAACTGGAGCTTTGACGGCCTGTTTGGCTATTATCCTGATAAACGGGTAAACAACTTATTACGCGGCAATTTCAATAAACAGGTAAGTCGTAAAGGGCAACCATTGGACGTAGTGCCTATTCCTGAAATTGAAAAAACATATAAATGGAATGGCAAAGACACTACTGTTGATACCATTGACTATCGTTTTCTTGACCTGAACAAAAAGCATCCGGGCGCTGTGCCTTATGACCTGAATGAGTTTATTTCATCTACAGCAGACACTGTTACAGGCGATATTGTTCACCGTTACTATACTGAAATGTTACAAATAGACGGGGGCAAAATGGATAAGTTTGTTGCTTGGAGCGATAATGGTGGTTTGGTAATGAGTTATTACAACGACACTACTTTACCTGAAGAGAGGCTTGCAAAAAAATATACTCTCTGCGATAATTTCTTCCACTCTGCAATGGGTGGCTCATTCCTCAATCACATGTGGCTTGTAGCAGCTCAAACACCTTACCGGAAAGATGCACCATGGACAAAACGCAGCGATATACAATCGGACAAACTAAAGAAATACGATAACCAATATACACCCGATGGTTATGCCATAAACACATTGTACTCAGTTAATCAGCCACACCCGAAAGGCATAGCAGATTCGTTTTTATTACCCAACTTAACTATGCCTACTATTGGCGACAGGCTTAATGATGCAGGACAATCATGGGCATGGTATTCGGGCGGATGGGATGCAGCGCTAACCGGAGATGACCAGCATGAATACTTTCAATACCACCATCAGCCATTTGTATATTTTGAAAACTATAAGGATGGTTCTGAAAACAAGAAGAAACATTTGAAAGACGAAAAGGAATTTTATTCTGCTTTGAATGGCAATGACCTTCCTTCGGTTTGTTTTATAAAGCCTTTAGGTATAAATAACGAGCATCCGGGTTATGCTAATCTTCTTAGAGGCCAAAAGCACGTAGATTCTATTGTTCAGCAGGTGATGAAAAGCAAGTATTGGGAATCATCAGTTATTATAATTGCGTATGATGAACATGGTGGCCGTTACGACCATGTGGCTCCGCCTAAGATTGACCGCTGGGGGCCGGGTTCACGCGTACCCTGTATTGTAATTTCTCCCTATGCAAAAGCTAATTATGTTGACAGCACCCAATATGAAACAGTATCCATCCTTAAACTAATAGAAAGCCTGTATGACTTGCCACCACTGAGTTCACGTGACTCGTTGGCAAACAACATGCTAAATGCTTTTGATTTAAAACAATAACTCTGTGTAAAAATATTAGCTACACAGAGAACCACTGAGTAAATACAACACAGAGGTTCACGGAGTTTATAATTTCTCTCTTAAAATTTCGGCAGTGTAGGAAGTTTTGCTTTTCAGCAGATCTTCCGGTACACCTTGGAACACAAGGTTTCCGCCCTTATCTCCCCCTTCGGGGCCAAGGTCTATAATCCAGTCAGCGCACTTAATAACATCGGGGTGATGTTCAATAACCACCAGTGTATGCCCTTTATCCACCAGCATATTAAAGGCTTTCAGCAGTTTCTTTATATCGTGAAAATGCAGGCCGGTTGTAGGTTCATCGAAAATAAAAAGCGTATTACCCGCCTCTGCCCCTTTCGACAAGAAGGTTGCAAGCTTTATACGTTGCGCCTCTCCACCACTCAATGTGCTTGATGATTGTCCCAGTTGTACATACCCCATTCCCACATCCTGCAATGGTTTCAGCTTATCTACCAACCTGCGTAATAAAGCGCTGCTGGTGTCTTCGCTAAAGAAATCAATAGCTTCATCAATGGTCATGCTTAGCACGTCTGATATGCTTTTACCACGATACTGTACTTCCAGCACATCGTCTTTAAAGCGCTTACCATTACATACGTCGCACACCAAATGCACATCGGCCATAAACTGCATCTCTATAGTAACCTCACCTTCGCCTTCGCAAATATCGCAACGTCCGCCAGCCACGTTAAACGAAAAGTGTGAAGCCTTGTATCCGCGCATCTGCGCCAGTTTCTGGTCAGCAAACAAAGCGCGTATTTCATCATACGCTTTCACGTAGGTAACAGGATTAGAACGCGAAGACCTGCCTATAGGGCTCTGGTCAACCATTTCAATCTCTTTTATAGAATTCGTTGCACCATCAATCTTTTCAAATCGCCCTGACTTTTCTCCGGTATATTGTCCCAATGCTTTTTTCATACCCGGAAACAGAATGCCTTTTATCAATGATGATTTCCCAGAACCCGATACACCTGTAACCACAGTCAATGCTCCTGTCGGAAACCTGGCAGTTACATTCTTCAGGTTATTCTCTCTTGCTTTACATATCTCTATAAAGTTCTTTGCATTGCGCCTTTTCTTAGGTACAGCTATCTCTTCTTTTCCATTCAGGTATTGAGCAGTAAGGCTTTCCTTCTCATCTTTTAAATCGGCAGGTGCCCCTTGGAAAACAACATTACCACCATGTGTACCTGCCAGCGGGCCAATATCAATAATCTCGTCTGCTGCGCGCATAATATCTTCATCGTGCTCTACCACAACCAAGGTATTACCAAGATTGCGCAGTTTCATCAAAACTTCTATCAATCGTTTGGTATCTCTGTGGTGCAGTCCAATGCTTGGTTCATCTAATACATAAAGCGACCCGACAAGGCTGCTACCTAATGAAGTAGCGAGGTTCAAACGCTGTGACTCACCACCCGACAATGTATTGGAAGGACGGTTGAGCATTAAGTATCCTAACCCTACATCGCACATAAACTGCAACCTATTCGTTATCTCTAACAATAACCGTTTAGCCACATCCCGTTCATTCTTCTCAAGCTTTTCGGGTAAGGTCTTGAAAAATTTATATGCATCTTCTACCGGCATCAGCACTATATCAGATATTGACTTGCCATGTATCTTCACATAGTTAGCATCTTTGCGCAAGCGTGTTCCCCTGCAATCAGGACAAAGGGTTTTACCCCTGTATCTTGATAACATTACCCGGTATTGTATCTTATAACTTTCGCTCTCTAAGTGCTTAAAAAATTGATGCAGCCCTTCAAAGTATTTGGTTCCATCCCACAGCATGCCGCGCTCCTTATCGGTGAGGTCAGCATATGCTCTGTGAATCGGGAAATCACATTTGCGGGCATTCAATACCACCTGATCCTTCCACCAACTCATCTTCTCACCCTTCCAGCAAACAATAGCTTCTTCAAAAACAGAAAGGCTTTTATCGGGAACAACCAAATCTTCATCAATATCTATAACACTGCCAAAACCCTCGCATCGCCTGCACGCACCAACAGGGTTATTGAAACTAAAAAAGTGAACTGAAGGCTCCTCGAACTTCATTCCGTCAGCTTCAAACTTGTCAGAGAAAGTATGTTTATGGGTTTTCGTTCCCAAGGTAGAATCTATTTCACAGATACCGTTGCCCTCATAAAAAGCTGTCTGCACTGAATCAGCAGCACGGCTCTTTAAATCGTTTATTTCTTCTGCATTAACTTCCAAACGGTCAATAACCAGTTTCATGCTTTCAGGCGAAAGAGCATGCTCCTTTCCTTCCATAATATCGTCGAGCCTGAATATCTTCCCTTTATGTTCTATTCGTGAAAAGCCCTGTTGCAATAACAGTTCAAGTTGCTGGCGCAAAGTGCGGCCTTCTTTCAAATACAATGGCGACAATACCATTACAGAGGTTCCTTCTTTCAATGAAACAATATGGTCAATCACATCAGCAACAGTATTACGCCTTACCAGTTTATCAGATATTGGGGAATACGTTTTCCCTATTCGGGCAAACAGCAATTTCATGTAATCGTATATTTCAGTTGAGGTACCAACCGTTGAACGTGATGTACGGGTAACCACCTTCTGCTCTATGGCAATTGCCGGTGCAACACCTTTTATATAATCTACATCGGGTTTATTTATCTTACCCAGGAACTGCCTGGCATACGCTGACAAAGATTCCACATAACGCCTTTGGCCCTCAGCATAAAGCGTATCAAATGCCAATGATGATTTACCTGAACCCGATACACCCGTTATAACAACAAACCTGTTTCGTGGAATAATAACATTAATGTTCTTAAGGTTGTGCATGCGCGCACCCTTAATAATAATGTTTTTCTTGGCATCTAATTTCTCTAAATCAACTACAGCTTTCATTGGGCGAAAATCGGAATGCGAAATTAGGAATAAATTTACGGCAGAGCACTAAAACAAAAATCCCTGCCGTAAATCGTGGCAGGGATTTTTAAATTCATATTTAACATACTTAGCTCCTTCTGTTACCCATTAAACGGAGAAGGGCAAGAAACAGGTTAATAAAGTCAAGGTAAAGACTTAACGCAGCAAATACTGCCATTTTACCTACGGTAGCGCTTCCATCGGTACCAACCTGTGCGCCAATGTTCTTTACTTTCTGAACATCATAGGCAGTAAGGCCCGTGAAGATTGCTACACAAGCATAGCTAAGTAACTTATCAAGTCCTGCACTGTGGGTGAACATATTAACAACACTGGCAATTATCACACCAATCAAAAGCATTACCAGTAGCGAACCAAATTTGGTGAGGTCAATCTGGGTGGTGTAGCCCAAAAAGGCCATTACACCGAACATGCCTGCTGTAATGAAGAACACATTGTAAATTGATGCTGCCGTATAAACGAAGAAAATAGAACTAAGGCTCATACCCATTAATAAAGAGTATAGAAGGAATGTAACAGCAGTAGCCTGATACGAAAGCTTATTGTAGCCAAAACTCATTAGCAGAACTAACCCTATTGGAGCAAAAGCCGATATCCAGCCAAGTGGAGTAAATGTCATTCCACCATGTGGGCCGGCAACATAAAGCAGTGATGCCAAGGTTGCATTCGTAGCGAAAAGATATGAAGCCAAACCGGTTATCGCCAAACCGATTGTCATCCATGAAAACACCCTTGAAGTGAATGATTTAGAAATCGTACCGGTAAGTGGAGACGATTTAACTTCAATGGGGTCTTGAAATTTAAAATTTTGTGTATCCATATTCTATTAAAGTGTTTAATTAACATTTACAAATATACGCATATTTCAGGCTATACGTATTGTTAAAAATCCTTAACAATTATATTAAACCAAAAGACGAAATACCCGGATAAATACTTTAATTTTATCATTATAAATTAATCGAATATGCATCTATCAGCCCCTATCTATCAAAGACTTAAGCACCAGCATCATGCTATTTTACCCCTTATATCGGGTTTAAGTAAAGAAAGAATGAATTACAGAATATCTCCTGAAAAATGGAGTATTCACGATAACATTGCACATCTTGCGAAATACCAGCCTGTTTTTATTGAAAGAATACATACTATTCTGAAAGAAAACAACCATGAATTTGGAAGGTATCGCGCTGAAGATGACCCGGAATTTGAAACATGGCGTAGCTGGAATACAGATAAACTTCTGGAAAAGTTAGACCATCATAGGGAAATCATACTCGAACTGACCGAGCCTTTAACGCAAGAACAACTTAAACGAGTTGGAATTCACAAAAAATTCGGAAATCTCACTTTAGAAAAATGGCTTGAGTTCTTCCTTTTACATGAGGCGCACCACATCTTCATAATATTTCAGCTAGCGAATGATGTGGACATAAAAGCTTAATTATATTACTTTTGAGTGTTAAGTGCCTTTGCCACTGTGTTCAATGGAGAAAACAAATAAGCTATTGTATCTTGAAGGGTTAAGAGGTATTGCTGCCATTATGGTAGCAGTGCATCACTTTTTGTTGGCTTTCTACCCTTCCTATTTTTTTGGTGGAGACCTCTCCATGACTCATACCAACGGGCTTGAACTGGCTTATTTCAGGAGTCCGCTTAGCTTTATAACCAACGGGGAGTTTATGGTAGCTATTTTTTTTATTTTAAGTGGTTATGTGCTTTCACATTCATATTACAAAACCAACAGAACCGAAATACTTGTTTCATCGGCTATAAGAAGGTTTCCCAGGCTATATATACCTGTGGCATTTACATTGGTTGTTGCGTACGCAAGTTTAAGACTATCACTTGTTCCTTATACTGCTGTTGCCGATATTACTAAATCGGGATGGCTAGTGAAAATATGGCCCGAAGAACTATCACTTAAAACATTCGTTATCTGTTTCACATATTACACCATGTTCTTTGGCGATAACCGATATGTAACCAGTATGCGAACAATGGCTACAGAACTATATGGGTCAATAATGGTTTTCTCATTACTGGCTCTTACACATAAAATACGCGCCAAATGGGTAATATTTCTTCTATTATCAATCCCGCTTTATTTTATATTTCAGGATGTTTATGTTGCCTTTATAATTGGAATATGCCTGAATTACCTCGACAAAATAGACTGGAGCAAAGTGAAAGCAAGAAGAATAATTGTATTTGTATTTACAATACTGGGCTTATTTTTAGGAGGCTTCCCTACTTGGACTATTTCATATGATAACGAAACATTTTATCACTTTATATCTTCCCATTTTATAAATAGCAATACACAATCGGTACATATACTTGGTGGAACTTTTCTTATAGCTGCTATTCTTATTTCTCCGGGACTGCAGAAATTCTTTTCCGGAAAAATTTTCACTTTCCTTGGCGATATTTCTTTTTCAGCATACCTTATTCATCCTGTACTGATAGGGCTTGTAGCCTGTAGGGTATTCATCCCAACATTTCACAATCTAAATAATTATCATGGGGCGGCGCTGATTGCTTTTGGTGCATATTTAATGGCCACTATTATTATTGCCAAAATAATGACACAACTGGTAGATAAACCCGGAACAAGGTTTTCAAAATATATCTATGAGAGGTTCTTTAAACCCAGAGAATCACTGAGCAGTTAAAGCTTAGTGATCCTCATACTTCTTGTCACGGCTTTCCCAATATTCTTCACCGTAATCTATAAGTATTTCCTCGCCAGCTTTAATGTTCTTTGTGGCATAGTATATAAACCGCTTCTTCCGGGTTTCCGTCAGCCACTCAGCATTAGGTTTCGATGATGAGTTATAAATTGCACCTGTTCCAAAAACCAAGGCGGCTTTAGATTTATAATCAGGCATATCCTTAGTCCAACCAAAAATATATTCCTGCATCAGACGGGGCAACTTATGCCAATCACCCTTCAATATAATGAAATGGTCTTCTTCAAGCACTTCATTCTTTTTAATGCTCTTTTTAGCGAACACCCCTACTCCGTGAGTTCTGGAATCTTTTACTTCAATCTTAGGGTTACGATAATAAATGTTCTTGTTATAACCCTCCGGATAAATGAGTTTCGGCATAAATATATTCCTCTTGTATAATAGCTATTGATTTTGTTCCACCCAATTCCTGGCCTTGGCTAAGGCATTGCCTATTCCACCTACATTGGTACCACCGGCAGTTGCGTAAAAAGCCTGTCCACCACCACCGCCCTGTATTTCTTTGCTGAATTCCCGTATCAATGAAGATGCATTCCAGTTTTTTTCTTTCATAAGACCGTCAGACATAGCGAGAAACAGATTTGCCTTTCCATTTATCTCTGCGCCTAATATTAGAAACAGGTTTGGTATCTCACCTTTCATTTGAAAACAAAGGTCTTTTGCTACATCGGCAGAAAGTATATCTACCTTTTCAGCCACAAACAAAGTACTACCTATTAGTTGTTTTTTAGTCAACAATTCGCCTTTCAATTGCTTGCCTTGTTCCTTCGAAAGTTTCTCAACCTGTTTGGTTAATTCGGCAGCATGCTGTTGCAAATCCAATATTCCTTTTACAAGGTTCTTCGGATTTTTCAATGCATCACCTGCTTGCCGCATTGTCTCTAACTGAGTAGTAATGTAATCTTGTGCTCGCAATGCAGTTACTGCTTCTATACGACGGATACCTGCAGACACTGCACTTTCAGAAAGTATTTTAAAATAACCTATTTGTCCGGTAGCCTTTACATGTGTACCGCCACATAATTCAATCGAGTAGTTTTTATCTATAGTTACAACACGCACATTGTCGCCATATTTTTCACCAAACAAAGCCATTGCACCAAGCTTCCTAGCATCATCAATTGCCATTACCTGGGTTTCGCAAACTATATTTTCACGTATTTTCTGGTTCACCAACGATTCTATATCTCTCAATTCTTCATCGGTAATTTTAGAGAAATGTGAGAAGTCAAAACGTAAATGATCAGGATGAACAAGTGAACCGCGTTGTTCCACATGCTTACCTAATATTTTACGCAATGCGGCATGTAACAAGTGCGTAGCGGAATGGTTGTCGACGGTAAGAATACGCCTTTCAGGGTCAACAATTGCTTTAATAGATGTCTTTACATCATCGGGCAATGTTTCCGTGAAATGCACATTCAGGTTATTTTCCTTTTGTGTATCTATTACTGCAATTCTTTTCGCGCCGAATTCTAAAAACCCTGTATCACCTACCTGTCCACCACTCTCAGCATAAAAAGGAGTTTTATCCAATACCACCTGGTATTGGTCTTTTCCCTTCGCTTTTATTTTACGGTAGCGGACAATCTTAGATGATTCCTCAAGTTTCTCATACCCCACAAAAGTTGTTTGCTGGGTATCAATTACATTTATCCAGTCTTCTTTACCAACTGTAGTTGCGGCACGAGAGCGGTCGCGTTGTTTTTCCAGAGCCTTTTCAAATCCCTTCTCATCAATGGCGATGTCATATCCACGGGTGATGAGTGCGGTCAAGTCAACCGGGAATCCGAAAGTATCATACAGTTCAAACACCTGCTCACCGTCTACTACTTTCTCATTACTCTTCTTTAACTCAACACAAATAGCCTCGATACGCTTCAAGCCTTGTTCTAGCGTTCGCATAAAGGCTTGCTCTTCTTCCAGTATTACCTTTTTAACAAGCTTCTCTTGCTTTACTATTTCAGGGAATACGCTACCCATTTGATGAACCAAAATATCGACCAAATTATGCAGGAAGGGTTCTTTCAAATCTAATGATTGGTAGCCATATCGCACAGCCCTACGCAAAATACGGCGGATAACGTACCCTGCACCCGTGTTAGAAGGAATCTGTCCGTCTGCTATCGTAAATGAAATTGCCCTGATATGGTCAGCTATAACCCGCATGGCAATATTCAATTGTTCCTGTTTAGGGCTGTTATCGGTTGAACTGTATTTCTTTCCTGATACCTGTTCAATCTCTTTAATTATTGGTTGAAACACATCAGTGTCATAACTCGATTGTTTGCCCTGCAATACCATGCTCAACCGCTCAAAGCCCATACCGGTATCTACATGCTGGGCAGGAAGCTTTTCAAGTGAACCATCCGCTTTACGGTTGAATTCCATAAATACGAGGTTCCATATTTCAATTACACGTGGATTGCTTGTGTTTACCAATGTTCTGCCTTCTACTTTCTTTCTCTCTTCATCGCTTCTTAAATCCACATGTATTTCGGAACAAGGCCCGCAAGGCCCTGTATCGCCCATTTCCCAAAAGTTATCTTTCTTATTCCCATTAATTATCTTTTCTTCAGGAACATAGTTAAGCCAGAATTTCTTAGCATCTTCATCAAAAGCAAGGTTCTCTTTTTTATCACCTTCAAAAACGGTCACATATAGCCTGTCCTTTTCTATCTTATACACTTCAGTTAACAGTTCCCAGGCCCATGCAATGGCGTCTTTCTTAAAATAATCTCCGAACGACCAATTGCCCAACATTTCAAACATAGTGTGGTGGTAGGTATCTACCCCAACTTCTTCCAGGTCGTTATGCTTACCCGATACACGAAGGC
>Ga0206855_10106_pt1 | contig 26053 bp, 19 predicted proteins | sample Alteio_BWOrgCont_51_FD_152637 | JGI IMG/M metagenome (GOLD analysis project Ga0206855, IMG submission 152637) | Enriched cells from forest soil in Barre Woods Harvard Forest LTER site, Petersham, Massachusetts, United States -... | ecosystem: Environmental > Terrestrial > Soil > Temperate forest >...
GGGCAATAACATCGCTGGAAGAACTCGACAACGAATTGGTTCGTGTGTTGGCGCGCGGAGGAGATGGTGGGGGTGGCGGAGGCGAAGAAGCGGGAGAGGAAGTATTTACGGCCAATTCCTCCGCCCGTGCGAAATCAGCCGTCGCACCAGCCTGGTCCCCTTTTTTCTGTTTGGCCTGGGCACGGAGGTTGTAGGTTTGGACCTTATTCCTATCCAGGTTTGTGTTGAGCAAAATGGCCTGGGTGTAGTCCGCAATCGCGCCGTCATAATCGAGTTTCCCATCTTTAGCCATACCACGGTTATAGAATGCCAAGTAATTATTCGGATTGAGTTCGATCGCCTGGCTCATGTCCGCGATGCCCTTGTCGTAGTCCTTTTTGTGGTCTTCGGCCTCGGCGCGGTAGAAATAGGCATCGAAATTTTTTGGGTCGAGGGCGATGGCCGCAGTGCAGTCTGTGATGGCGCCGTCTTGATCGCCTGCATTCATCTTGGCCAATCCGCGGCTGGCGTAAGCCGCGACATTTTTCGGGTTGATCGCGATGGCTTGAGTGAAGTCGGCGATGGCCCCATTGTAGTCTGCCCCAGGACTTCTCATTTTACTCCGACCACTGTTCATGAGTGTGGTAATCTGTTGCGATTTGGACATTGTGCCTGAAGATAGTGATGTCGCCGCCGGTTGGGCTTGCGCTACCTGGGTTTGTTTTGGTGTGGGTGCTGACGGATTCTTTCCTCGGCCCGACCAAAATATCCATGCCCCAAAGGCACCAAGCACCGCCAGTGCGGCAGCGGCATAAACCAGCGTTCGCCGCGGGCGGTTGCTCCTGGGCAGTGCCTCCGGCATTTGGGCCGGGGGCATCGGTGGTCTCGTGGCCACAGGCCTGACAACCAACTTGGGGGCAACTTGCACCGGCAGTGCCGCCAGCATTTCTTCCGCGCTTTGAAAACGCCGCTCCTGGACTCCTTGCAGCGACCGCCGCAGCCAGTCGTCCCATGCTGGGCTAAGGCCGGGTACAAGTTCGCTGACGGGTTGCAAATTGAGTTGCCGCTCATTGGTGAGCATCCGGTAAGCCAGCAGCCCAACCGTATATAAATCGCTGCGGGCGTCGGCTTCCTCGCCGCGCTTTTGCTCCGGACTCATGAATTCGTAGGTCCCCAGCAACGAGCGGGTGCGCGTGCCCGCAGGTGAGCCGGAATCGGACGGTTTGCCGGAAGCCGGTTTTTCCAACGAAGGTGCATCTCCCGGTTCTCCGGACAACCCCATCATGCTGTCTGTGGCCAGGCGCGCGCCGCCGCGCAGCCAGCTCAAATCAGTAAGACGCACCAGGCCAAAGTCCGCCAGTTTGCAACCCTCGCTCGAAAGCATGATGTTGCTAGGTTTGATGTCGCGATGCACCAGCCCGAGCTGGTGCGCGTGCGCCAGGGCATCAAGAATTTCTCGCAAGTACTTTATTACCTCCGTCGGCGGCAGGCGTCCGCGTTCCTTCAGCACGTCGGCCAGGGTGCGCGGGTTAGGGGAGTTTTCGGCCAGCACCAGCTCCATGCGCAGCCACGGCTGGCCATCCGTCTCCGAGGCATCATCCACCTGCACGACATTCGGGTGGCGCAACTGCGCCATCACCTGGGCTTCGCGCTTGAACCGCACCAAAGCCTCCTCGCTCTGCAATAATTCACGCCGGATTAGTTTGAGGGCGAAACGCCGGCCAATTTCCTCACGTTCGACTTCGTACACCTCGCCCATGCCCCCGCGCCCCAATAAGCGGACCACCCGGTAACCGGCAAAAAACGCGCCTTCGGCGAGCACCCCGGTGGTTGGGGTATGGTCAGAGGATTGCGGGTTCGAGCGTAACTTGTCATCCATCGTCGTTGAGGGTATCCAACGCTACCTGCGCTAGACTTGCCAGGTTTGAAACTGATGTAAAGCCTGTTTGGGGAGGCTGGCTTCCATTTCCGCGGCACTGGCAAATCGCCGGTCGCAAACCGGGTGCACCGCCCGCGCGAGCCACGCATCCCAACCTGGGTCAATTCCCGGCACAAGGTCGCTGGGCCGTTCCATGCCCAGGTGAGCTTCGCCGGTCAGCAGCCCAAAGGCCAGCAAGCCCATCGAATACAAGTCGCTGCGCGCGTCCACCGCTTCGCCGCGCTTCTGTTCCGGACTCATGTAGTCGTAGGTGCCAAGTAAGGAAAGCGCCGAGGAGTCCAGTGCCCCTTTCTTTGCCCCCGGCCCCTGCATTATTGCCACGCTTCGCGTGACGGTCAGTTGCACCTGGGTCTCGAACCACTCGCTGCCCGCCAGATGCACCAGCCCAAAGTCTGAAATTTTCGCCCCATCTTCATCCAGCAGAATATTTGAGGGTTTCAAGTCCCGGTGCACCACCTTGAGCCCGTGCGCATAGGTAAACGCCTCGAGCAATTGCTTGAGACAGCCGATCACTTCGCGCTCACTCAATCGTCCGGAATTGGCGGCGAGATACTCCTTCAATGAGGAAACGACGCGGCCGTCAGACAGCGTGAAGCCCTTCACTTTCTCCATCCTCAGCCAATAACACCCGTCGGTCTCGCCAAAATCGTCCACACTTACAATGCGCGGGTGGGCCAGCTGGGACATGACCATTGCTTCGCGCTTGAGCCGGGCCACCGCTTCCGGTCGCGCCATCAACTCCCGCGAAAGCGTTTTTAAGGCGTAAATCTTTCGCAGCACCGTGTGTTCCACCTCGTACACCGCGCCCATGCCGCCGCGGCCCAACAATCGCAAAATGCGATACTGTCCAAAAGTGCGGTCGATAGGGAGGGATTCCATGCGTTGGCCAGCCAGAACATTTTTGACCCAAGCCACCCCGGTCGGCGTGTCCTTCTAATCAGGGCAGCCTCAGCGAGTCTGGTTTTGAGCCTGGATTGTTATTGTCCGAATGTCTGCGATTATCCAATCATAAAACTCAAAAAATTTCCACAAGCGGCGCAAAAACAAGCACTTGTATTCATAAGCCATTGATTCTGAAATGGCTGCCCGGGGAGGGATCGAACCTCCGACCAAGTGATTAACAGTCACCTGCTCTACCGCTGAGCTACCGGGCAAAAGGAGAACCGTCAAAAGGGAGATAATTTCAATTTCCACTACTCCGGGCAAGCAAAAATGGCGGTTTCTGCGCTCATATTCTGGCATCCAAGAACACCTGCGGGTTACTTGACAGTCGAAAGCAATGGGCGCTAAACTGAAACCACATGCGTTCGGTTTTCCAGAAAGGCTTCGCAATCCTGTTGATTATCGCGGTGGCGATAGCGGGTAATTTGCATTTGCCGCTGGTGCAAGCCATCGCCTGGTCGCGGATGTATGCTCATTACCGCGAGAATTATCCGGCATCCGTTGCTTTGAAAATCACCTTAAGCGGCGAATATCCGTGCTCGCTTTGCAACCTTGTCCAAGCCGCGGAAAAAGAGCGCCACAATCTGGCGGGCATCCAAAGCGAGTCTGAGCGAACGCTCCTGTTGCCGCTACCCCGGTTGGCGGCGTTGTCCGTGGATCAACCACCGGCGTTTGTTGGGCATTGGTCTGAGCCGCTCCTCCAAATGCCCGTGGAAATTGCCCAGCCCGCAACGCCACCACCCCGGCTGGCATAATTTCGCCCGGGCCTAGTCCGGGGCTTGATGGGTTGGGCGGGCAACGCGCAAATTTTAACGCGTTTGCCCGTGTGCCCAATTTCGGCGCACCCGTGCGACGGCGTGTGCCTGTGTTTGCAGGAATGTTCAGGTAAAATCCATTCATTTGGCCACCCTTGAGCGAAGCGGTGGCGATTCCCGTAGAAATTTCATGAAAAATTATTTAATTACGTTCGGTTTGATTATTTTGGCCACAATTTCATCCCGCGCCTGCGATACTTGCGGTTGCGAGATCTGCGAGCCCGGCGTCCTCAACGGCCTGTCGCTTTATGGCAATGGCACCGGCCTGCAGTCGTCTTACTTCTTTGCTTCGTTAGCGGAGCAATACACCGATTACGGTACCTTGAAGAATGTGCCGGTCGGCGCCTCCCTCGACCAATTCGAGCGCAGCGCAATCACGCAATTCATCGTCGGTTATCAAATCAACGACCGACTTGGCGTGCAGGTCAATGTGCCTTACATCTATCGTTGGTATCGGGTCATGAACAATGCCGGCACCGCGATGGACAACGGGCAGTCGGATGGTTTGGGTGACGTCTCCGTGGTGGCAAATTATGTCGTGCTTCGGGACGAACAAGCGGACTGGAGCTATTCCTGGCGCGTCTCCGGCGGGGTCAAGTTGCCGACGGGCGATTCCGGTTTGCTGGCGCTGGAGACGCCCGGCACCACCCTGGTCTCGCCGTTGAATGGGCCCTTCAGCGCCATCGGCGGCCACGATGTCGCGCTTGGCAGCGGCTCTTATGACGGCATCCTCGCCACCGGCATCAACCTGAACTGGCAACGCGGGTTTTTCACCGCAGATGCCGACTACGCCATTCGCGGCACCGGCAGCTTCGGCTACCGTTACGCCAACGAATTCAGTTGGTCCGCCGGACCCGGTTACCGGCTGATTGAAAATGCCGATTACATGCTCAGCCTGCAGTTGCTCGCCATCGGTGAATACAAGGGCGCCGATACCGTGCAAGGCACCGTCACGAATGATACAGCGGGCAAATCAGTGAGCCTCGGGCCCAAAGTGCTCTTCACCTGGAGCCAGCACTTCACCGCCAATGTGGCGCTTGAGCTGCCCGTCGCGACGCACTACGATTCCGGTTTCCAGGCGGTGCCGACTTTTCGCCTCAAGGCGGGCCTGACCTTCCGGTTCTAGGGCGGCAGAATCGGCTTGAAACGGCCGTCCAAGCGCGTTGAAATAACGCTCTGGCCGGTTTCGGTGCGGTAGCCAAGTGGTAAGGCCGGAGTCTGCAAAACTCCCATTCGTCGGTTCGATTCCGACCCGCACCTCCATTTTTTCGCTTAAGCCGCACGTTTCCCATGTCCGGTGACCCGCCCGCAGCGCCGGTAAAAAATCCCGAACGTGTGCCCCACTTGGAGGCGTTTTTGGACGAATTGCGGGGCGAGCGCCGGCTCTCGAAAAACACCTCGCGCAACTACGAACATGCCGTGCGCGGCTTTTTCGCCTGGTTGCGGCAGGGCGAGGGCAGGGCCGTAGACCCCGCGCTGGTCTCGCGCTTGCAGGCGCGCAGCTTCGTCATCGAAAGCCAGCGGCTGCTCGATCGGCGGACCGTGCATCTGCACGTCTCGGCTTTGCGCGCCTTTTGGAAGTTTTTGCAGCGGCGCGGCTACACCAAGATGAGTCCATGGCTGGGCCTGTCCCTGCCCAAGCTGGCAAAAAAATTGCCGCTGTTTCTCACTGAGGAACAGATGCGCACGCTGCTGGCCGTGCCCGCGCAACTGGCGGAAAATGAAACCGGCGAGGGGAGTGACGCCAAGGCCCGCGCTTTTGCCCGCAGCCGCGACGGCCTCATGCTCGAAATTCTTTACGGCGCGGGTCTGCGTGTGAGCGAACTCGCCTCGCTGACCTGGGGTCAGGTGGATTTGGAGGAAGGCAGCGCGCGGGTGCGCGGCAAGGGTGACAAGGAGCGCTTGTGCCCGTTGGGCGAAACCGCCGTCGAGGCCCTGCGCACGCATCGCGATAATTTTGCCGCCAGCGTCGAATTCTCCGCGCCGGTCATCACGCAGGTCAATGGTCGGCTCGTGTCGCCGCGCTGGGTGCAATTGCGCCTCAAGACGTTCTTAAAACTCGCCGGCTTGCCCCTCGATTTGTCGCCACATAAACTGCGCCATTCCTTCGCCACGCACTTGCTCAACCACGGCGCGGACCTGCGCGCCGTCCAGGAAATGCTCGGCCACGCCCGCCTCTCCACGACCCAAATCTACACCCACGTCAGCATCGCCCGCCTCCAGGAAGCCCACCGCAAAGCGCATCCACGAGCGTAAGAATTTGCGCAAAAACAGGAAGGTATTACGTCAAATCCGTAATCGAGCCGAACGCCGGGTCGAACAACCGCCGATATAAACGAATGGCCGCGCCGTCGGTGAGGTCGGCGAGGAAATCGCAGGCCAGGCGTGCGCGGGCGGAGGTGGTTTTGGCATCCTGCAATGTGGCGTTCCAGCGCGCGGGTAGAAAGGCGAGTTTCGGTTTTTCCGGTTCGATGTAATGCTCGCGCAGTGCCTCGAAAAGCCGGTCGATGATGAAACCGCCCTTGAACTCGATCTGCAAGATGGACGGCGATTGAAAGATGACCTCGAAGGCCAGCCGCTTGTAAAACTCCGCTTCGGCGATGATGGCCGGAGAAATTTCCAGGCTCCACGCATAGCGCTGGGTTTGCGCGGCGAGGGGATGGTCGCGTTTTGCCAACCGGCCCGCGCGGATAAACTGGCCGATCTTCGCATTAAAAACCGGCTCGATGTTTTCCAGCCGGATGACTTCGAGGAGCTTTTTGAGCAGAGATTGTTGCGCGTCATCCAGTGCCTGCCCCGCAGCCCAGTGCTCGACGGCCTCGACCGTGATAAAGCGCGCCTTCACCCCGTCGAGAATGTCGTGGAGGCAGTACGCCGTATCGTCGGCCCAGTCCATAATCTGACATTCGAGTGACTTGCAGTCGTTGAGCACGGTCTTCGCGCGGCAGGCCTGCGTGTTGGCCGCGCCGCCGAGGGCGAAGTCTCGCAAATACTCCTGCTCGTCGTAAAGAAAATGGTGTTTGGGCATTTCGCCGCCAGCGCCTTCCTCGCGATGGAGCGATTTGTATTTCAACACCCCGTCAAGAAACGCCCGCGTCGGGTTGAGCCCGCGCGATTGTTTCGGCCGTTCGTAAAAACGCTCCGCCAGCAGGCGCAGGGTTTGCGCATTGCCCTCAAAGCCGCCCCAATCGGCCATCAGCGCGTGCAGCCGGCGCTCGCCAATATGCCCGAACGGCGGGTGGCCGATGTCGTGCGCCAGGCCAATCGCCTCCACCAAATCGGGGTCCACGAACAAATCCGGCCCGAAGCCGGGCTGCGTCACGTTTAGAAACTCGGCGATCGACCGCCCGATGCGCGCAACTTCGATGGAGTGGGTGAGGCGCGTGCGGTAAAAATCATATTCGCCCGATTGGAAAACCTGGGTCTTCGATTGCAGCCGGCGGAACACCGACGAGAAAATCACCCGGTCACGGTCGATGGCAAACGGCGGCCGCGGGTCGCCTTCATCCGGCGTGCGGCGGATGGACACCGCGCCTTCGAGCAAAGCGACATCCTCGGCGTTGTAGAATCGGTTGGGCATGAATAATTGACCGGTGCCAGGCACCCCCACTCCTGACTTTGTGCCGGTTCGGAGGGGGCTTGCCAACTGGAATTTATCCGGTAGGTTTCTTTATTTACCTGCATGAAAAATAGAGGTTCAACCTGCTGGATGGCTGGGCGGATTATTTGCCTGGGCGCGCTGGCTTGGGCCGCAATGTCCGTTCCGCTGATTGGGCGGGTGGGTGAGAGCCAGCAACAACTCGAAGGGCACCTGCTCGCCGATGGTTCTGCGCAACGGCTTTCGCCCACGGATCTGGCGGCCTTGAACGGCGGCGGGAGCAGGCACAGTTCGAGCCATGGCAGCACCGCCAGCTTGCGCATCGGCGGAGGCGGGCTCGACATCATCTATGGCATTGACGATCTTTTTTGGCAGTCGGCCGGCCAAAGCGCGCCCGCGCCGGACAGCAGCGGCGTGCCCAAGCGTCCGCCCGATTTTCCCGAGTATGATTATTTTAAAACCGACGACGGTTCGCCCGCGGTTAAAAAAATGGGCAACCCCGCCAGCGCGACCGGCTGGGAACTGTATGTCTATGACTACAAGCAGGTGTCCGTCCTGGAAATTTACCACCGTCTCGGCGCCAGCCTGGAGGACGCGGAAGTGGAGGCGCTGCTCAACGTCAACCACGGCAGCAGCACCTGGACCCGCAATCACGTCGATTCCTCCCGCACCGCTTTGCTGGACAGCGATTCCACGGATGCCTCCTTCATCGGCTACGACTACGAACGCGTTGATGGGTTGTTACGCGCCAAGCGCGTCGGCAACGACCTGGTGTTTTTCAGCGTTGAGTTTGATAAAAAACTTATCGAAATGAAAAAAAGTTTAAGCAAAACCGCCACCGGCAAAATCCCGAATTCCGCCATCGTCAGCACCCGCGGGTTTTAAGGTCAGAAAGGGCGGGGTGGCCCGCCGTTGATTATCCCTTGCCAGCGGCAAAGCCGCGCGGTAAATGCTCAAGCTCGCGCGCTCGCGGCCTTGGCCGCCGCGTTCACTTCTCCTCGACTTCCCACCACCATGGCCAAGGACTTTCTCAAAGGCGCGCGCGACGCCTACGACGTGGTGGTCATTGGCAGCGGCCTCGGCGGGCTGACCGGCGCGAATTACCTGGCCAAGCTCGGCCATTCCGTCCTCGTGCTCGAGCACCATTACCAGTTCGGCGGCCTCGCCACCTGGTTCACCCGCAAACGCGGCCACATCTTCGACATCTCGCTCCACGGCTTCCCCGTCGGCATGATTAAATCCTGCCGCAAGTATTGGACCAAAGAAATCTCCGACCGCATCGTGCAGCTCAAGGACGTGCGCTTTGTCAACCCGCAGTTTAACCTCCAAACCACTTTCGACCGCGAAGACTTCACCCGCCAGTTGACTGAGCGCTTCCGCGTCCCCGCCGAGCGGGTGACCGCGTTTTTCGAGCACCTGCGGCAGATGAATTATTACGACCGCGATCAGCGTACGACGCGCGAGTTATTCGAGGAGTTTTTCCCCGGTCGCGGCGATGTGCACCGCCTTCTGCTCGAGCCCATCGCCTACGCCAACGGCTCGACTCTCGACGACCCCGCCATCACCTACGGCATCGTTTTTTCGAATTTCATGAGCAAGGGCGTCTATATTTTTCGCGGCGGCACCGACTTGCTTATCGGCCTCATGGCGGCGGAGTTGCGCAAAAACGGCGCCGACTTGCGCCACCGCTGTCTCGTCGAGAAGGTGCTGACGGAGCCCAATTCTGACGGACGCCCCCGCGTGCGCGGCGTCGTCATTAACGGGCGCGAAATCCGCTGCCGCGCCGTGCTCTCGAACGCCAACGTCAAGAATACGCTTTTCGATTTGGTGGGCCGCGAAAACCTCCCGCCCGCCTACGCCGCCGAGGCTGATGCCGTGCGCATCAACTCCAGCTCCTGCCAGGTTTACATGGGCATCCGCGCCGGCGAAACCATCCCGCACATCGGCGACCTCGTTTTTACTTCCGACGCGAAAGAATTCACCAGCACGGAGCTGACGGATTTTCACACCACCAGCCGCACCTATTCCGTTTATTATCCTGACACGCGCCCGCAAAACGCCGAGCACCGCTACGCCATCGTCGCCTCCATCAACGCCCGCTGGCAGGACTGGGCCAAGCTCGACGAAGCCGATTACGCGAAGCACAAGGAGCGCATCATCGAGGAATCGGTCGCCGGCCTCGAGCGTTATATTCCCGGAGTGCGCGAAAAGATTGACTGGCTCGAAGCCGCCACCCCGCGCACCGTCCAGCGGTATGTCCGCCACTGGGCCGGCACATCATTTGGCACAAAATTCGAGGGCCTCAAGGTCTCGATGGAATTGCCCGAGCAAGTCCCCGGTCTCTATCACGCCGGCTCGGTCGGCATCATCATGTCCGGCTGGCTCGGCACCATCAACTACGGCGTCATCACCGCCAGCAAGGTGGACTCGTTTCTGTCGGGCAAAGAAGATCCTCATGTTTCTGCGATTGCCAGCAGCTAATGCGCCGCTGAAAACTTCAGTTATTGGTGGTTTGAAATCTGAATGGGTATTTTGGGCTGGTAGACGGGCGGACACAGGCTCAATAATGCTGGCATGCCACCACGAAAAGACATTTGCGATTGTGGTACATTGGAAAGAGCGGCTAAGGAGCCAAGCCACGCTATCCGGTGGGACGAACGCATGAATGAGTATTACATCTCGTATGGTCATGGTGGTCAGATGATGGTTTACTACTGTCCTTTTTGCGGTGGAAGCACACCGAAGTCTCGACGCGCTTCGTTCTTCGCTCATGTCACAACGGATGAAGAAACGCGCATTTATGGTTTATTTAAAGGGATTCATGCTGTAGCTGATGTTATCGCGCGTTTTGGCGTACCCGATGAGGAAATGGAATTCGGCAGTGGCGTACGGTTGCCTGAACAAGACGGTAAGCCTGCACGTGGCGAGATGTTCCGTACATTAGTTTACAAGAACCTTTCGCCAGTAGCTGAAATCGTCTTCGTGGTCGGAAACAACGATTCTGTCAGAGGCTCATGGAGGCAAAAGTATATTGGAGATCATGTAACCTGACATCGCGCTAAAACCACGCAAAATGTTTTTGGAGTTGGCGTGGTCGGGAGTCATGTTATCGTGGGCCCTCGTCGTCTTCTCCCCCTAGACGATTGATATTTCTGTTTTATGAACGACATCACCCGCGCGATTCCGCACCGCCCGCCGTTTTTGTTCGTGGACGAAATCGTCCAGGAGCGGCCCGACGGTTTGATTGCCCGGCGCACTTTCCGCGCGGAGGACTTTTTTTACGCCGGGCATTATCCGGGCAACCCCATCACTCCGGGCGTGATTTTGTGCGAGGCCGCTTTTCAAACCGCCGCCGTTTTCCTCGTCCGCAAACTCATCGCCCAGGGTCATAGCGCGCAAGGTCTCACCCCCGTGCTCTCGCGCATCGGCGAGGCGAAGTTCAAGCGGATGGTTAAACCGGGTGACACCGTGGAAATTGAGGTCACCGAAAAGGAGACGGTGCAAAAATTCCATTTTCTGCGCGGGGTGCTGCGCAAGGACGGCAAGCCCGTGCTCGCTCTCGAATTTGCCCTTGCCCTTTTGCCCTCTGGCGAGGAATCCTGAGCCATGTCCTTTCTCGGCATCGAAGGTCGCACTTACTTGGTCACCGGCGTGGCCAACAAAAAGAGCGTCGCCTGGCACGTCGCGCAGACGCTGGAGGCTGAGGGCGCGAAGGTGATATATAGTGTGCGTTCCGCCGCGCGCAAAGACTCGCTGACCAAATTACTCGCCGGACGCGTGGTGCTGACCTGCGATGTCGAGGACGAGAAGCAAACCGCCGAGCTGGCCAAGGCCGCCGCGAAATACGGCCCGTTCGACGGCCTGGTCCATTCTATCGCCTGGGCCGATTACCGCGAAGGCGTGAAGCCGTTCCATGAATCGCCGCGCGCGGGTTTTTTGCAGGCCTGCGCGATTTCCTGTTTTTCCCTCGTTGAACTCGCGCGCGCGTTCAAGCCCCTGTTGAAACGCGAGGCCTCGGTCGTCGCCATCGGCATTTCCTCGCAAGTGACGGTCGAGAACTACGGCTACATGGCGCCCATCAAGGCGGCGCTCGAATCCTCTACGCGCATGCTCGCCAAATCCTTCAGCGCGGATTCCGAGGTGCGCTTCAACACCGTCAACGCCGGCCCGCTCAAAACCAGCGCCTCCGCCGGCATCCCCGGCTATCTCGAACATTATCTTTTTGCCGAGAAACTCACCTTCCGCAAACGCGCGGTCGAAACGCGTGAAGTGGCCGACGCCGTCGTCTACCTGCTCAGCCCGCGCGCGAGCGGCATCACCGGCCAGGGCATCGTCGTCAACGCCGGGCTGGACTGGAATTATTTCGACCGCGAAGTGGTGCATGCCGCGACCCGGCCCAGCGCACCCGGTTCCGCGAACACGCCATGAAATTCTCCTCGGCTGCCATTGAGGCGCTCGCCTACGCGCTGCCGCCGGAGACGTGGACTTCCGCCGCGCTGGAAACGAAGCTGGCCCCGCTTTACCAACGCCTGCGTCTGCCCGAGGGCCGGTTGGAATTGATGACCGGCATCCGCGAACGACGCTTTTGGCCGGTAGGATTTGCGCCGTCGCAGGCCTCCGCGGAGGCCGGAAAAAAACTGCTCGAACAAACCAGGATTAATCCGCGAGAGATTGACTTGCTCGCGCATTGCGCGGTTTGCCGCGACCGTCTCGAGCCGGCCACCGCGGCCTATACGCATCGCTTGCTCGGCCTAGGGCCGCATACCCAGATTTTCGATTTATCCAATGCCTGCCTGGGTTTTGTGAACGGTCTGGCGGTGTCGGCGGCAATGATTGAAGGCGGCCAGGCGAACCGTGCATTGCTTGTCTCCGGCGAAAACGGCCGGCCACTCGTGGAGCGAACTATTGCGCGCCTGAACGACGGGACCCTCGATCGCCAGCAGATTAAATCATATTTCGCCAACCTCACCATTGGCGCGGGCGCGGTGGCGGCCTTGGTCGTGCGCAAGGATTTGGCCCGGCCCGGCGCCCCGCGCCTGCTCGCCAGTGTCGTCGAGACGGACACCTCCGCGAGCAACCTGTGCGAAGGCGACACCGCCAGCGGCGGGCTCGATATGCAAACGGACAGCGAAGCATTATTGGAGGCTGGGGTGGAAGTCGCTGCGCGTTGCTGGAAGCGTTTTAAGGCGGAAACCGGCTGGGATGAAAAAACGCCTGATACTGTCATCTGCCACCAGGTCGGCAAACAGCACCAGCGCCGATTGTTCGACAAACTCGGCCTCGACGATGCCAGGGATTTTTCCACCTTTGCTTGGCTCGGCAACGTCGGTTCGGTCTCCTTGCCCATCACCCTCGCGCGCGCCGCCGAGGAAGGCCGCCTGCGTCCCGGCTCGAAAGTCGCCCTGCTGGGCATTGGCAGCGGTCTCAGCTGCCAGATGATGGCGCTGCAATGGTAATTTATTAATTCGATGATTGCTTCCGCCGAATTGCCGCCCGATTTGCGCGCGCTGTATCCCTTCGCGCCGCACTGGCTCGAGACATCGGCTGGCCGCATTCATTATGTGGATGAAGGCCCGCGCGACGCTGACGAAGCCGTGATTTGCGTGCACGGCAATCCCACGTGGTCGTTCATGTATCGCGAGGTCGTCAAATCCCTGTCGAAAAAATACCGCGTCATCGCGATTGATCATCTGGGCTGTGGATTATCGGTCAAACCGCAAAATTTTTCCTATCGCCTCGCGGATCACATCGAAAATCTCGCCCAACTCGTTTCGACCATCTCGCAGTCGAAATTGCATTTCATCGTCCACGACTGGGGCGGCCCGATTGGCCTGGCTGTCGCCGAGCGTTTTGCCGATAGAGTGGGGAAGCTCGTGGTGATGAACACCGCTGCGTTTTCCGGGCCGTGCCCTTGGCGCATCCGTGTTTGTCGCACGCCTTTGTTTGGGCCGCTGCTGGTGCGTGGATTAAACGGCTTTGCCGGCCCGGCTGCGTTCATGGCCGTCACCCGCCCGCTTCCCGCCGCAGTCAAGCAAGGCTTTTTATTTCCCTATCGCTCTTGGAATGATCGCGTGGCGGTGTTGCGTTTCGTGCAGGATATTCCGCTTGAGCCGAGCCATCCCAGTGCCTCGACCTTACGCGCCATCGAAGCCGGCCTCGAAAAATTAAATGGGAAATCCATGCTGCTGGCTTGGGGCCTGCGTGATTTTTGTTTTTCCCCGGTTTATCTGGCGGAATGGCGTCGCCGCTTTCCCAACGCCGTCGTGCGTGAATTCCCCCAGGCCGGCCATTACGTGCTCGAAGACGCCGGCCCGGAGCTGGTTTCGGTGATTGGGGAATTTGTGGCGCGTTGAATCAGAATTGGCCTCGGCGCCTGCCGCCCGGAATTGTCCGACAGCTCGCGCAGATGCCCGGCGAGTCCGTCCCAGGCACGGTCGAGGTGCTTGTGTTCAAAGCGCCACTGCCAGTTGCCGGCGGGAGTGCCTGGAGTATTGAAGCGCGCGTCCGCGTCCAGCCCCAGCATGTCCTGCAACGGCGTGACGGCGAGCCGGCAGACCGATTTGTAGGCGGCATGAATCAAGTCCCAATGCGGCGCTTCGCCACTCGAACGGAGGTAGCGGCGGAATTCGTCCTGGATCACCGGCCCGGCGGTGCGATACCAGCCGATAGTCGTATTGTTGTCATGCGTTCCCGAATAAATCACGCAGTTCGGGTTAACATTGTGGGGCAGGTAGAAATTGTCGGAACCGCTGCCAAAGGCGAATTGCAGCACGGCCATGCCGGGAAGACCCGTTGATTCACGCAGCGCGATGACTGGCTCGGTGATAAAACCCAGATCCTCGGCAATGATGCGGGCGTGCGGCAGCTTTTCGCGCAGGGCATTAAAAAGCGGCAGGCCCGGCCCGGTTTCCCAGAAACCCTCGCGGGCGTCGACAGCCTTGGCGTCGACCGACCAATAGGCCTCAAAGCCGCGGAAATGGTCGAGGCGCACCACGTCATAAAGCTCGAAATTGGAACGGAAACGCTCGATCCACCAGTCGTAATGCCGCGCGCGCAAGGCCTGCCAGTCATACAGCGGGTTGCCCCATAATTGGCCGAGGGGCGAGAAATAATCCGGCGGCACGGCGGCGACCCGCAACGGGTGGCCGGTGTGGTGATCGAGTTGAAAAATTTCCGGAGTCGCCCACACATCGGCGCTGTCCAGCGCGACAAAAATCGGCAAATCGCCGATGATGCCCACGCCCCGGCGTGCCGCGTGCTCGCGCAGTTTTCGCCACTGGCTGAAAAAGAGATATTGGTAAAATTGCTGCGCGGCAACCTCCTCGGCGAGTTCCTTGCTCTGCGGCCGGCTCAAGGCGGCGCGGTAGCTTCGCCATTCCGCGGGCCAGGTTGTCCAAGGCTGGCCGCCAAATTGCTGCTTGAGCGCGGAAAAAAGCGCGTAAGGATGCAGCCAGCCGTGATGGGCCGCGCGAAATTGGTCAAAGTCGCCGTAATCGGCCAATGCATCGCGCGCCTGCTGGAAGCGTTCATAGGCCCGGCGCAAGGTTGGCCAGAAAAGTTGGTACAACCGCCCGAAGTCCGCTTGCCCCTCGGGCAACGCGCGCAAGGGAGCGACTTCATCCTCGGTTAACAAATGCCGTTCGATCAATGGCGTCAGGTCCACCACGTAGGCATTGCCGGCGAATGCGGAAAAGCACTGGTACGGAGAGTCCCCAAAGCCCGTCGGACCGAGCGGGCAGATCTGCCAGTAGCGAGTATGGGTATCCGCCAGGAAATCGATGAAACGATGCGCGGGAGCGCCCAAATTGCCAATACCGAATGGGCCGGGCAGCGCCGTCGGGTGTAGCAGGACACCGGAGGAGCGTTCTTGCAGCCAGGGAAACAGCGGGGTGCTGGGCACGGACATAAGTCAGCTACGTTAACCTCCAAACCGTTCGTTTGACAAGGGGATATGGTGAATTCACCTCAGTGAAATTTGAGCGTGCAGCCAGTCAGTAAATTCTGTTAGAGTTTTCCGCGATGCAGGCGTCGAATTCATCATTAAAAACGGCTTGGTCGCGGCTGCCTCCTTGGCTCAAGTATGTGGGCGAGCTTTTATTTTTCTACCTGGTATTTTCCCTTCTGCAAAAAATTGGGCAGCGATTTGCTGCCACCGATATCAACCCCATGGTGACGCCGGTGCGTCCCGCCTCAGGGGTGACGCTCGCAATTATTCTCTGGCGTGGTTACCGGCTGTGGCCTGCGATGTGGTTGACCGGCGTGATTTCACAGTATCACCTCACGCATGACTGGATTGAATCCATCGGTGCGCCCACGGGCGGCTGCATGGAGGCGCTCGCCGGCGTCTGGCTCGTGCGGCATTATGTCGGGCCACGGGTAGATTTCGGTTCAATTAAGAATGTGCTCGGCTTTCTGTGGTGGGGCGGGGTCGTGCGCGCAGCCATGATTTCAACGTGGACGGTTGGCTTCCTCATCTGGCGTGATCGTCTGCCCGTGGACCAAATGTATCTGGCTTGGGTCACCAATTTTGTCGGCAGCGCCATGGGTGTGGCGGTTTTTGGTTCTTTTGTTTTGAGCTGGGTTCAACCGGCTTCCGCCCGGGACAGTGAAGCCTCCATCCCGGAGACCATTCTCTTATTCGGCCTGCTCATTCTGGCTACAGTGACGGACTACCTTTCGGATATTCCCTTGGCGTTTTTACCTTTTCCCCTCCTGGTCTGGGCCGGCTTGCGTCTGGGGCCGCGGGCGCTCACTACTGCAGTGATGACGGTCGTGCTGGTGGTTCTGACTTTTATCATCAATGGGTACAGGGCGTTCGGCTTAACCGACGGAAACCCCGACGAGTTGCTCATCCTGTTGCAAGTTTTTATCGTGTGCGTGGCGGGCACCGGACTGGTGCTGGGCGCCGTGGCTGCCCAACGCCGCCGGACCCTGCGTGCGACCGCCGAACTGTCTTCATTTCAAAAAGCGATTCTCGATGGTTCCAACCTCTCCGTCATCGTCACGGATGACCGTGGGTGCATCACCAGCGTCAACCGCGGCGCCGAACGTCTGCTGGGCTACTCGGAAAACGAACTCCTTGGCCGCCCGCTTCTCTCGATCCACGACCCGGCCGAAGTCTCCGAACGCGCGCGCATCCTGTCCGCGGAAAGCGGGCGCAAGATCGAAGGTTTTGAAACTCTGGCCGATGTCGCCCGGCGCGGACGGGATGATGATCGTGAATGGACCTATCTCCGAAAGGATGGGCGGCGCGTACCGGTCTTTTTGTCGATCACTTTGCTTAGTCCCGTGGATGGCCGCCCGCGCGGATTCCTCGGTACGGCCGTGGACATTACCACCCGCAAACTGGCTGAGGTGCAGATGGAGGCGGCCAAAACTGCTGCCGAGCAGGCCAACCGCTCCAAATCTGAATTCCTGGCCAATATTTCCCACGAAATTCGCACGCCGATGAATTCCGTCCTTGGCTTTGCCGAATTGCTTCAACGCCACTTGCGGGAACCGGCCATGAAGAAACAGGCTCAGGCCATCTTTTCCAGTGGCCAGACTTTGTTGCAATTGATCAACGACTTGCTCGACCTTTCCAAAGTTGAAGCCGGTCGACTCGAACTGCAACCCGCGCCAGTCGATGTGCGTTCGCTCGCCGCCGAGATGGGCCAGTTCTTTTCCTTGAAGGCGGAAGAAAAAGGCATCGCTGTGGTGACCCGCTTCACAGGCTCCCTCGACGGCCTGTTCCTGCTCGACGAAGTTCGCGTCCGCCAGGTTTTATTCAACCTTATTGGCAATGCGATCAAATTCACTGAGCACGGCCAGGTCGTCTTGTCGGTCAATGCCGAGGAGGAATCGCTCGGCCGCAGCCTTTTGCATTTTGAGGTGACAGACACGGGCGTGGGCATCCCGTCGGAGCAGCTCTCGCGGCTATTTCAGCCCTTTGAGCAACGCTCCGGCCAAAACACTCGCAAATACGGCGGTACCGGTCTGGGCCTGAGCATCAGCCGCCGCCTTGCTGAATTGATGGGTGGTACTCTCCTTGCCTGTAGCGAAACCGGCTCTGGGAGCACCTTCTGCCTCACCATTCCCCATGTCCAACACGAGAATGGGTCGGCCTCGACCGGTGAAATTTCCACGATGCGCCCTCTGCCGAACATCCTCAGTGGCGTCCTCGGACCCGAACGAATTACCCCGCTGACGCCCTCAGCCCTGGCGGCGTGGCAGCGTTGTGCGGAACTTTCCACGGGCGCATGGATGACGACATGGGGCATCCTCCTGCAAGCTCCGCTTTTCGAAGATGTCGAACAATTTGGCCTCCTGCTGGCAAATTCCGCCGGCGAAGACACTCCCGCGGTGCTGCGTGACTATGGCCGCCGTCTGGCCGAGCAAGCTCGTGATTTTGAAGTCGAGGAGATGACCCATTCGCTGCGCGAATATCCCCAATTGGCGGCGCGGCTCCAGCGCGGGCCTAATGCTCCCGGCGTTCCCGTCATGCTTGGTACCGGTCAGTAATCGCGCCGGCCACCTCCTGTAATGTCCACCCCTGGCAAGCCTTACATCCTGCTCGTGGATGACACCGAGGCCAATCTGCGTGTGCTCGGTCCGCTGTTGCGGGCGGAAGGTTGGGCGGTCGCCGCCGCGACCAGCGGTGGTCAAGCCCTCGAACTCATCGCTCGACGGCAGCCTGACCTCGTCCTGCTCGATGTGATGATGCCCGAGATGGACGGCTTCGAAGTTTGCCACCGTCTCCGCGCCAATCCGGTCACCCGCGACATACCGGTGCTCTTTATCACCGCACTCACTGAGGAGGAAAATATCATTCGCGGTTTCGCGGAAGGGGGCCAGGACTACATTGCCAAGCCATTTCTGCATGCCGAATTAGTCGCCCGGGTCCGCACCCATCTCGCTTTGCGCGAAGCCACCACCCGCGCCGAGGCCCAAGCCGCTGACCTGGCCCGGCTCAATGCCGACAAGGACCGTTTTTTTTCCATTATTGCGCATGATTTGCGCAGCCCGCTCGCCGGGTTGCTCGGCTTGTCTGATGCCCTCGCGGTCAACCTGCCCGAGTTTACTCCCGAAGAAGTAGCGGAAGCCACTGCGGAAATGGCCCGATCCGCGCGCAACCTTTATCAATTGTTGGAAAATCTCCTGGAATGGTCCCAATTGCACACCGGCCGCATGGAGTGCCGGTTGGAAAACCTCGAACTGCAAAACCTGCTCGCCGAACTTGCGGAGTTATTCAAGCCAACTGCCCAGCACAAGGGGATAAGCCTTTACCTGGATACGGTTCCGACCGCGGCTTGGGCCGATCGTCGGATGGCCCTGACCGTTTTTCGCAACCTGCTCACCAACGCCATCAAGTTCACTCCTCCCGGCGGTAGTGTTGCGTTGCGCTGTGTGACGGAGGACGACCGGGCCGTGGTGGAGGTGGCCGATACGGGCGAAGGCATCGCTCCGGAAGATTTGCTAAACCTTTTTGTTACGGGCGTCAAAACCATCAGCAAGCCCGGAACTGTCGGCGAGCGTGGCACCGGCTTGGGCTTGGTTTTGTGCCGCGAACTGCTGGCCCGGGTGGAGGGTTCCATCACGGGCCGCAGCACGCCGGGGCGGGGCAGCGTTTTCACGGTCAGCCTGCCGACTCCTCCGGCCAGACCCCGCTAATTTATACTTGCAACAAACTTGCATTAACAAGATATTGGTGGGATGAAATTGCTTGGTCGCTGCCGTTCGGCCCGGTTCGGGTCGACCTTGATCTTCGCCCTGCTGGCGGCGTGTGGAGCGCGGCCCGCCCCGCCGCCTTCTGCAAATTTCCAGGTGGTGGCGGAGTTTTACCCGCTTTATGTGACGCTGCTCAATCTCACGGACGGCGTTCCCGGGGTGCAGGTTTCCAATCTGGTTCCCACGGCCACCGGCTGTCCCGAAGATTACCAACTCACCCCGGGTGACATGAACACTCTGACCGGGGCGAATATTTTTGTCGTCAATGGAGCGGGTTTGGAAGGCTACTTGGACAAACTCGCCGCCCAATGCCCGCGCTTAAAGGTGGTGGACGCCAGCGCGGGAATTGACCTTCTCAAGGTGAATGGTGAGAACAATTCGCATCTGTGGGTTTCACCCCTGACGGCCGCCCGGCAAACCCGCAACATCGCCGCCGCGCTTGCGGCCGCGGATCCCGTGCACGCTTCCCTTTACCAGAAAAATGGCGAAGCCTATGCCACGCGTCTCGAAACTTTGGCCGCCCATCTGCGTGACGCCCTCTCCACCGCGCCGGTGCGCCGCTTTGTTGCTTTTCATGATTCGCTTCCATATCTCGCGCGCGACTTGAACTTGGATATGGTTGCCATCCTCGAACCTGCTCCTGGGCAAAATCCCAGCGCGCGGGAACTGGCGGATGTTGCCGAGCTGGTTCGTTCCACTCCCGGCCCGGTTGCGCTACTGAGCGAAATTGATGCGCGTAACCCCGCCGCGGAGGTATTGAGCCGCGAATTGGGCCGGCCGCTCTACAATCTCGACACCGTCACTGCCGGTCCGCTGGAACCAGCCGAGGCCAGGGAAGCTTATTTTCACGCCATGGATAAAAATCTTTCGGTGCTGCGCATTGCGCTTGGCCTCGAAGCCAACACGGCCCAATCCCATTAGCCTCATGTCAAATTCTCGCAATACTACTTCCGCAGTCGAATTGCCCCATGCTCCATGCGGGGCGTGCCTGACCCATGTGCGCAATCTGGGTGTGCGACTGGGCGGGCAGACGGTGTTGGAAGACCTCAATTTCGATTTGCGCTGCGGCGAAATCACCGCGCTGGTCGGCCCGAACGGCGCGGGCAAGACCACACTCTTGCGCGCGCTCTTGGGCGAAGTGCCCTTTTCCGGAAATTGCCATTTTTATGGCGGTCCCGGTCATCCCGCTCGCCGTCTGGTCATCGGCTACGTCCCCCAGCGCCTGGGGTTTGATCGTGCCGCCCCACTCACGGTGGCTGACTTATTTGCCCTTACATCGGGTCGGCAGCCGGCCTTTCTCGGATTAACGAACGCCGTTCGCGTTGCGGCTGGCGTTTCGCTCGCGGAAGTGGACGCCGCGCACTTGCTCAATCGCCGTCTCGGAGATTTGTCCGGAGGCGAATTACAGCGTGTTCTCCTTGCGCTTTCGTTATCGCCCTCGCCGGATTTACTGCTCCTGGATGAGCCGCAGCAAGGCCTGGATGCCGCCGGGCTGGTGCGTTTCTACGAATTGGTGGCGCGTTTGCGCGGACGTTTTGACATGGCCGTGGTGCTGGTCTCGCACGATCTGGCCGCGGTGACGCGCATCGCCGACCGGGTGTTTTTCCTCGACCGTCGTCTGCTCGCCGCCGGGCCGCCCGCCGAGGTGTTGAAAAAAATCGGCGCTTCTTGATATTCCATGCATTTTCTTTCTGAATTTTGGCACGGGCTGATTGGCGCATTGCCGTGGGCGTGGGCGCATTACAGCTACATGCGTCTGGCGCTGCTGGCGGTGTTCCTGGCTGCGCCGCTCTTTGCTCTCATCGGTACCCAGGTGGTCGGCCTGCGATTGGTGTTTTTTTCCGACACCCTGGGCCATGCCGCGCTGGCTGGGTTGGGCATCGGTGTTGTGGCGCGTTTGGTCGAGCCGTGGTGGGCCATGCTGGTGTGGGCCATGGTCATCGCGTTGCTCATGACTTGGGTGCAGCGGCGTTCGCGCGCCGCCGCTGATACTGTCCTGGGTGTGTTTATGGCTTTTTCCGTCGCGTTGGGCATCATGCTTCTTTCCCGCAGCGGCCAATCGAATCGCCTCGTCACCTACCTCATCGGCGATGTGCTGGGCATTACCGGCCACGGCTTGGCCGGGCTGGCGGTGGTATTGCTGGTGGCCGTCGCGCTGGCTTGGCGCTGGTTCAATGCACTGGCGCTGACAGGTTTGAACGCCTCCCTCGCCGGCAGCCGCGGGGTGCGCGTGGCCTGGGTGCAGACCGGGTTCGCGCTGTTGGTCGCGGTCGCGGTTACCATGGTCATTCCGTGGATTGGCTTGCTCTTGATCAATGCCTTCCTCGTTTTGCCCGCCGCGGCGGCCCGCATGCTGGCGCGCGACACCCGCCAATACCTTTCGTGGGCGATTGGCCTCGCCCTGGCCTCAGGCATCGGCGGCCTCCTTTCTTCATTTTATTGGGACACGCCGACGGGCGCGACCATTGTCTTGTGGGCCAGTGTGTTTTATGCGTTCGCCTTTGTCACTCATCCCCGTCGGGCGGATCAGCCGGCTGTCACTGAAGCCACCGAGACTTGACAATTTTTTTGCCGGAACAATCTGGCGTTTATTAGGTTCGTAAGCTATAAGTTACCTATGAAATACGCACATCCTTCCCTGAAGATTGCGGCTGTGCTGGTCGGCCTGGCAGTCATTGGCTGGTTCTCGTCCGCGCCTGCCGCCTCTACTGATAATTCGACCGCCACCGTCAAAACCTCGACGGACCAGCCGGCGCTGGCGCAAATTCCTCCCGCCCCCGGCCCCATCCATTACTATTTCGACGAAACGCCGCTGGACCGTTCCAATCGTGGGCAAGTTGCGAGTTACTCGGACATGCTCGACAAAGTCACGCCCGGCGTCGTCGGCATTTATCCTTCGCGAAAAATGACGCCGGTGGCAGAATCTCCCCTGCGTCGTTCCCGGGGCCGCGGCTATTATACCACCCCCCCGGCCAACGTTCCACCCGACATGATTTGGTCGGACGCCGATTCCAACCAATACCGCGTCATGGGCGTGGGCTCCGGCTGCATCATTTCCTCGGACGGTTATATCGTGACCAACCACCACGTGGTCACCGATGACCGCACCGACCAGCCCGCGGGCGGTTTCCTGGTCAAATTGCCCGACGGCCGTGAATTCGTCGGCAAACTCATCGGCAGTGACGAGCTGACCGACCTCGCCCTGATTAAAATCGACGCCAAAAATCTTCCTGTCATCAAAATGGTCGACAGTGAAAAAACCAAGGTCGGAGACGTTGTTTTTGCCGTGGGCAATCCCATGGACGTCGGCCTGACGGTCACGCACGGCATCGTTTCCGCCACCGGGCGCAGCTCGCTGGATTTGATTAGTGATCAGCGCAATCCCGGGGCCGGCTTTGAAAACTTCATTCAGACTGACGCCGCCATCAACCCGGGTAATTCCGGCGGCCCGTTGGTGGATGTGCAAGGCCGGCTCGTCGGCCTGAACACCGCCATCGTTTCCAATTCATCCGACGGCGGCAGCATTGGCATCGGCTTTGCCATTCCGTCCGCGCTCGTGCGCAAGGTCGCCGACGACCTCATCAAGAACGGCAAGGTCCGCCGCGGCGCTCTGGGCGTCCAGTCCCAGCCGATCACGCGCGACATCGCGCAGGTGATGGGCCTGGCCGGCACGCATGGCGCCCTGATTACCAACTTCGACCCGCTCAACGGCCCCGCCGCCACTTCCGGCCTCAAACACGGTGACGTCATCGTCAAGGTGAACAACGATGACGTGGACTCGCCGGCCAAGCTGCATTACCTGGTCGCTCTGGCCGACCCGGGTTCCACCGTCAACTTGACTGTCTTGCGCGACGGCCAGCCCCAAATCTTCAAGGTCCGCCTGGCCGATCGCGATGAGTTGTTCAGTGACATACAACCCGATGTCACACTCACCCCGGTGCCGGATAATACTGCACCACGCTATACTCCCGCGCCGGCTCCGGTGCCTCCGCCCACCGCCGTGCCCGCGCCGCGCAACGTCAACGAGATTTTGAATGGCGTCTCCCTGATTCCACTCACCGATGACCTGCGTAAACAAATGAGCCTGCCGGGCAAGGACCAAATCACCGGGGGTATCGTCATCACCGATGTCGCTCGTAATTCGCCGTTCTATTACGATTTCAACAACCGCACCACCGTCATCACCGAGGTCAATCAAAAGCCCGTGTCGACCCTCGAAGAACTCCGCGCCCTCCTCAAGCCCGGCGTCGTCAACCAGTTTTACGTCTGGCGCACCGACCCCACGGGTGGCGCCCCCGGCAACGCTTACATCACCAAAGCCCTGCCTGCGGATAAGTAATTCCGGTTTGCCAATTAAAGTTTGGCGTGGACTTGCTCAAACACGCATCAACCTATCCAGATGCGTTGATATATGGGCTTGCAACGAACTAAAGAGGCGGGTAGGGTGCCCGCTTCTTATGCCAGACCGCTTCATCTTCTCTTCCGAGTCCGTCGGCGAAGGCCATCCGGACAAGGTCGCCGACTTCATTTCCGACAGCGTCCTTGACGCCTGCCTCGAACAGGACCCGCGCAGCCGCGTCGCCTGCGAAACCCTCGTCAAGAGCAACTGCGTCTTTATCGCCGGCGAAATCACCACCAAGGCCCGCCTCAATTACGAGCGCATCGTCCGCGACGCCATTCGCGAAATCGGCTACACCAACGCCGACGACGTTTTCCACGCCGACCAGGTCTTTATCACCAACGCGCTCACCCGCCAGTCGCCCGACATCGCCCAGGGCGTGGACGCCCGCAAGGTCAAGGGCAAGAAAACCGCCGAGCAAGGCGCCGGCGACCAGGGCATCATGTTTGGCTACGCCTGTGACGACACCCGCGAGCTCATGCCCGCGCCGGTGATGTTCGCCCACCGCCTCAACCGCGAGCTGACGCGCATCCGCAAGCGCACCAACCTCGCGCCCTGGCTCCGCCCCGATTGCAAATCGCAGGTCGCCGTCGAATACGTCAATTACAAGCCCGTCGCCATCCGCAGCGTCGTCATCTCCACCCAGCACGCCGCCAGCGCCGCGCACCGCACCATCGAAAAATTCTGCATCGAGCAGGTCATCAAAAAAGTTCTCCCGTCCCGCCTGCTCACCAAGCGCACCGAATTCCTCATCAACCCCACCGGCAAATTCGTCGTCGGCGGCCCGCAGGGCGACTCCGGCCTCACCGGCCGCAAAATCATTGTCGACAGCTACGGCGGCTGGGCCCGCCACGGCGGCGGCGCTTTCTCCGGCAAGGACCCCTCGAAGGTTGACCGCTCCGCCGCGTACATGTGCCGCTGGGTCGCGAAAAACGTCGTCGCCGCGCGCCTCGCCAAAAAGTGCGAGCTGCAAATCGCCTACGCCATCGGCCACCCGCGCCCCACGAGCATTCACGTCGATACCTTTGGCACCAACGCCGTCGCCGAGCGCCGCATCATCGCCGCCATCAACGCGGTCTTCTCCTTCAAGCCCGCCGACATCGTCCGCCAGCTCGACCTCCTGCGCCCGATTTACCGCAGCACCACCAACTACGGCCACTTCGGCAAAACCGGCCTCTCCTGGGAGGACACCGACAAGGTCGACGCCCTGCTTAAGGCTGTTCGCTAACTCCGTGTTCTCCGTGCCCTCCGTGGCTCAAATTCTTTAACTCTTCATCCTCTTCCCATGAGCACCACCACCACCGCTCCCGACTACAAAGTCGCCGACCTCTCCCTCGCCGGCCTCGGCCGCAAGCGCATCGAGATGGCCGAGCACGAAATGCCCGGCCTGCTCTCCATCCGCGCCAAATACGCGAAGACCAAGCCCCTCAAAGGCGTCCGCGTCTCCGGCTCGCTCCACATGACGACCGAGACGGCAGTCCTCATCGAGACGCTCAACGCCCTCGGCGCGGACGTCCGCTGGGCCTCCTGCAACATTTTCTCCACGCAGGATGACGCCGCCGCCGCCATTGCCAAGGGCGGCACGCCCGTCTTCGCCTGGAAGGGTGAGACCCTCGAAGAATACTGGGAATGCACCTGGCGCATGCTCACCTGGCCCAACGGCTCCGGTCCCCAACTCATTGTCGATGACGGCGGCGACGCCACGCTTTTGATTCACAAGGGCTTCGAACTCGAAAACGGCAGCGACTGGGTCAACTCTCATTCCGACAGCCACGAGGAAAAGGTCATCAAGGACCTCCTCAAAAAAATCCACCGCGAGCACCCCGGCCACTGGCACAAAGTCGTCACCGACTGGAAGGGCGTCTCCGAGGAAACCACCACCGGTGTCCACCGCCTCTACCAGCGCTTTGAAACCGGCTCGCTCCTCGTCGCGGCCATCAACGTCAACGACTCCGTCACCAAGTCCAAGTTCGACAATCTTTACGGCTGCCGCGAATCCCTCGTGGACGGCATCAAGCGCGCCACCGACATCATGATCGCCGGCAAGACGGCCGTCGTCTGCGGCTATGGCGACGTCGGCAAAGGCTCCGCCCAATCCCTTCGCGGCCTCGGCGCCATCGTCCTCGTCACCGAGGTCGACCCCATCTGCGCGCTCCAGGCCGCCATGGCCGGCTTCCAGGTCACCACGCTGGAGGACACCCTCGGCCTCGCGGACATCTACGTCACCTGCACCGGCAACAAGGACATCATTACCGTCGAGCACCTCTTGAAGATGAAAGACCAGGCCATCGTCTGCAACATCGGCCATTTCGACAATGAAATCCAGGTGGACCGCCTGAACACCGCCAAAGGCGTGAAGAAGCTCACCATCAAACCGCAGGTGGACAAATATACCTTCGCCGCTGGCCACAGCATTTACATGCTGGCGGAAGGCCGCCTGGTGAACCTCGGCTGTGCCACCGGTCATCCGAGCTTCGTCATGTCCAACAGCTTTACCAACCAATGCCTCGCGCAATTGGACCTGTGGAAGAACCGCGACACCAACAAAGTCGGCGTTTATCGCCTGCCCAAGAAGCTGGACGAAGAAGTCGCCCGCCTGCACCTCGAAAAGATCGGCGTGAAGCTCACCAAACTCACCAAAAAACAGGCCGATTACCTCGGCGTGCCGGTTGAAG